>Ga0134125_10000242_pt1 | contig 78525 bp, 62 predicted proteins | sample KB31751_FD_96464 | JGI IMG/M metagenome (GOLD analysis project Ga0134125, IMG submission 96464) | Terrestrial soil microbial communities with excess Nitrogen fertilizer from Kellogg Biological Station, Michigan, USA - KB3-175-1 | ecosystem: Environmental > Terrestrial > Soil > Unclassified ... | reverse complement strand
GGCATGCGAGGCGGTTTCGCATTGCCCTCCCTCTTCTCCCGGTGAGGGGGGTTGGGAGGGGGCGGGAGAAGAGGGCCGGGGTGATGAGGGTCTTGGGCGGGGGAACTCCAAGACCACGTTAAGCTGGCGCCTATGCCCGACCAGTGAGGGTTGCCCCGAAGGGGCGCTCCCGCCAGTCCCGAACTCGGGACCGCATCGCCCCCTCCACCAGCTTCCACTCCCGCAAACGGGAGTCCTCCCTTTCCACTTTTCCTTTGTTTTCAGCGATTTGGCTCCTGGCAGCGGCCTTGCCCTATGGAGGCGGTGTAACGAACACTTACCGCCACCCAGTGTGGCAAGGAGATCTGGAGTCATGAACATGAAGAGGACCGCCGTCATCGCCCTGCTGTTCGTCGCCATCGCCGGGGCCACCTACGCCCAGGACGTCAGCTACTACCCGTTGAGCACGGGTCACGCCTTTATCTGCACCTATACGAACCCGACGTTTCATGAGACCAACGGCGGCCTCTCCGTCTTCAGCATTGGGTCTCCATCGTCCTTTATGCGAGGGATCGAAGGGTTCGAGAGCGATCTCGTGGGTTTCGACAACCGCAAGGTGGCATTCGCAAAGCCCCATGACTTCATCATTCAGGGTCCGCATGGCGACAGGCTTCTGGGTACCCGCTGGGAGTTCACGATCAACCCCTACGGCCCCCAGTGCAGCGCCCTGGTGAACGGGTCGGGGATCGCGCAGACGATCAACTTCACCCAGTGCACCGACGGCTCGGCGCGGAGCTGCAAGGCCATCCAGTGACCTGACCGGCGCATCTCTCCCGCCCGGGAGCTTCATCCCCGGGCGGGGCGCAGCCTGGAAATCGCCTCCCGCCGGAATTCCCTCCCCCCTTTCCGAGGTTCCCCGTTCTGAGACAACGAGAGGTGGCTAGGCGTTTTCGCCGGCTGTTCCGTATACTAAGTGGCGAGTGATCGCTGACCCTAGGTGGAGAGACTCATCTTCGATGCATAGATCCTGGTCCTGCTCGCTGTCGCTGTGCCTCGCTCTGGGAGCTTTTCTGTCCTTTGGTGCCGCCCCGGCTCGCGCCGAGCTGGTGATCCTGGTGGACGGCAACGTCATGAAGGCCGCGGACTTCGAGGCTGTGGGCGACCAGGCCCGGGTCACGCTGCCGTCCGGCGGCCGGATCACCCTGCCCATCGACCGGGTCGACCGCGTGCTCGACGACGAGTACACGCCGCCGCCCCCGCCGCCGCCCGTCACCGAGGTGGCCGCGGTCGAGGCCGCCAAGCCGCCCGTGCCGCTCAAGTTCGAGGAGTCCCAGAAGGTTCCGGACGGTCCCTACGGAAAGATGATCTACGAGGCCGCCCGCCGGCATTCGTTCAATCCCCAGGTGGTGGCCGCCCTCATCGGCGCCGAGTCCGCCGGCAATCCCCGCGCCTACTCCCGCAAGGGCGCCCGCGGACTGATGCAGCTCATGCCCTCCACGGCGCAGCGCTTCGGCGCCCGCCTGGAGAAGATCTACGAGCCCAAGGAGAACCTGGAGGCCGGCATCAGCTACCTGAGCTGGCTGGCCGAGCAGTTCCCCAACGATCTCTCGAAGGTGCTCGCCGCCTACAACGCGGGCGAGAACGCCGTCGTGCGCTACGGGGGCATCCCCCCCTATCGCGAGACGCGCGACTACGTGAAGCGCATCTATACGACGCTGGGCCTCACGATCGGCAAGATGTAGCGCGGCATGGGTGAGACGGACATCCGCGCAGAGGTCTTCCAGCGCGTGCGCAAGGTGGTCGCCGAGGTGCTGAAGACCAGCGAGGACGGCATCACCCTGGAAAGCCGCTACACCGAGGATCTCCGGCTCGACTCCTTCGACAACCTGTCGCTGCTGATGGCGCTCGAAGACGAGTTCGACCGCTCGATCGAGGACCAGGGCGCCCTGCAACTGACGACGGTGGGGGAGACGGTCGAGTTCATTCTGTCCCAGGGTGCCAAGGCTATCCAGGACGGCTCCGCCCCCGCGGCGGGCGGATGAAGCGCAGGGTCGCCGTCACCGGCCTTGGGGCCGTCAGCTCGCTCGGCGACAGCGCCGGCGAGCTCTGGCGCGCCTGCCTGGCGGGTGAGACCCGGGTCGAGGCGATCCCCGCGAGCTGGCTCTCCTACGCCGACTTCAACTCCCGGCTGTGGTCGCCGCTGCCCGAGCTGGATTGGGACGTCTGGGGACTCGGCCGTCTCGAGCGGCTGCAGAACGACTCCACGGCGCTGCTGGCGATGGTGGCGGCCTTCCAGGCGCTGGATGCCGCCGGCATCGCCCGCGAGCTTCGGGACGAGAAGCGCGGCACCTTCGCGTTGCTCGACGTCGATGGGGAACGGACCGGCATCTCGCTGGGCACGGGCATCGGCGGCCTCAGCTCGGCGCTGCGCAAGAACCTGCATCAGGCCCTCACCCGGCCGAAGAAGTCGTTGAGCGAGCTGCGCGGCCGCCTGGGCGGCGCGGAGCCGGGCGCCCGCGAGCTGCTGGAGTCGGCCGATCGGCAGTTGCAGGCTCCGTCCCGCGCCAACCCCTTCACCGTGGCCATGACCATGCCGAACACGGCGACGAGCGCGCTCAGCATCAAGCTCTCCGTGCGCGGGCCGCAACGCACCCACTGCGCGGCCTGCGCCTCGGGCACGGTCGCCATCGGCCACGGCTACCGCTCGATCGCCTCCGGGGAGACGGACCTGGTGCTGGCCGGCGGTGTGGAGTATCTCGACGATATACAAGGGGGGATCTTCCACAGCTTCGACGCCGCGCACACCTTGGTGCGCGATGCCGGCGACGGCGATCCGCGACGGGCGAACCGCCCCTTCGACCGTGCCCGTTCCGGGTTCCTCTTCAGCCAGGGGGGCGGCGCGATGCTGGTGCTCGAGGAGTTGGAGCGCGCCCGGGGCCGCGGCGCGCCCATCCTGGCGGAGGTCGCCGGCTTCGCCGAGACCTCGGACGCCTACAACATCATGGTGATCGAGCCGGAGGGGCGGCAGATCGCCCGCGCCATCGAGACGGCCCTGGCGGATGCGGCCTTGGGGCCGGACGAGATCGACTACGTCAACGCCCACGGTACCGGCACGGTCGCCAACGACGAGGCCGAGGCGGCCGTCCTGTCGCGGATCTTCGGCTCCCGGCCGCTGGTCAATTCCACCAAGTCGCTCCTCGGTCACACCCTGGGAGCGAGCGGCGCCCTCGAAGCGGCGGTGACGGTGCTCAGCCTCCAGCACCAGGCGACGCACGCCTGTCACAACCTCGAAGATCCCATCGCGGACCTCAACTTCGTGCGCCAGGCCGGCTCCTACCCGATCCGCAACGCTCTCTCGCAGTCCTTCGCCTTCGGCGGGCACAACGCGGCGCTGGTGTTTCGGAAGGCCTAACCCGCTCCCCCATACCGCAGCACCATGAGCGTCCGGTCATCCCCCGCCGGGTGGCCGGCGGTGTGGCGCTCGACGGCAGCGAGGAGGCGGTTGCGGATGGCCACGGCGCTGTCCCCCGGGGCTCCGGCGAGAATCTGGACGACGCTGTCGTAGCCGAAGGGCTCGTCGGCGGCGTTGGTGGCTTCGATGAGGCCGTCGGAGAGCCAGATGGCCGATTCGGTCGGCCCCAGAGTCGTCGTGGCGCTGGCGTAGGAGTGGCCGAGCCCGCCCAGGGGAGAGCTGGGGAGGAGGATCTCCTCGACCTCGGCGCCGCGCACGATGTAGGTGGGGGGATGGCCGGCGTTGGTGAGGCGCAGCACGCCGGTCTTCAGATTGAAGAGGCCGAGGGTGGCGGTGACGAAGAAGCGGCTTTCGCCGTTCGTGCGCACCACGCCGTCCAGCCGGCGCAGGATTTCCGCGGGCTCCCGCGTTTCCTCGACCAGGATCAGCAGCGCCGACTTGAGCATCGCCATGCGCAGCCCGCTCGACAGCCCGTGCCCGGAGACGTCGGCGATGATCACCGCCAGCTCATCCTCGGCGATCCGCAGGACGTCGAAGTAGTCGCCGCCGATCGCGGCGCTGGGCTCGAAGAGGGTGGCGAACTCGATGCCGCCGCCCGCCGGCAGGTCGCTCGGCAGCAGGCTCTTCTGGAGATTGCGGGCCAGCTCCAGCTCCTTCTCCAGCAGCTCCTTCTGCGCCGAGGTGGCCACCAGGGCCTCCAGGTTGCCCGCCATCTCGTTGAACGAGCGCTGGAGATCGCCCACCTGGTCGCGCCGCCGCACGGGGATGCGCACCGCGAAGTCGCCCCCGCGCACGGCCTGGGTGGCCCGGCTCAGCCGGTTCACCGCCCGCGACAGGCCGACGATCATGAACACCGCCATCAGCGCGGCGGCGGCATAGACGTCGAAGAGCAGGAAGGCCACCACGATCAGCATCACCCAGGCGAAGGTGTCGATTTCGGCGGCGCTGGCGAAGAGATGGCGGACGACCGTGCGGGGCGTGCCGTTGAGATTGGCCGCCAGGTAGTCCGAGGCCACCTTGCCGGTGTTCAGCTCGAACAGCGTGCCGCTGATCTCCCCCCACCAGAGGAGAGGGGCGTCCCAGAACCGCTCGCCTTCGGAGTTACCGCGGAAGAACTTCGCGGCCTCCGCCGCCTGCTGGTCTTTGTGCAGGCGCTGGAGAGGGACCCTGCGCCCTTTCATCTCCAGGCTGATGAACTGCAGGTTGGGATCGTCCGACCGGTAGGTCTCTACCCAGACCCCGGCCCGCCGGCTGAGCTCGAGGTCGAGATCTCCCGCATAGAGAGCGATGACGCCCGCGCCTTTCTGGGAGCTCACCGCCATGAGAGTCGGCAGCGAGCCCGCCGCCGTCACGAAATGCGGAACGACTCCCCAGTGCGGACCGCGGGCGAGAGGGACGGGGCTTTCGGTCCACGCCGGCCAGGCTGCGGGTGTCCGCGGGTCGCCCGCTACCCGCCGGCCGTTCCGGTAGTAGCCGAAGACCACCGTCGTATCGCCGGCCGAAGGGGGAGTGCGGGTGGTGGTGAAGGCGTCCAGGCGGGAGCGCGCACGGGCGTCCAGCTCCATTTGGACGGACTGCACGGCGTCGCGGTAGAGGTGGCCCAGGAAGAAGCCGGAGAGCAGGTAGCCCAGCAGGCCCAGCAGCAACAGCAGCAGGGGGATCGGCAGTACGCCGAGCAGCAGATAGGAGAAGGCCAGCCGGCGCCCCACCTTGTAGAGGAAGGCCTGGTAGAGCCGCCAGCCGAGCCAGAAGAGCAGGAGGCCGGCGATCCCGCCCAGGAAGATGCGGGCGAGGATGCTCAGGACGGGCACGTTCAGCAGCGCCAGGACGGCCGACGACACGACCGGCGGCGCGGCGACGATCAGGAGTCTGCGAGTGCGCGGTTTCACGAGGACGATTTCACGAGGACGATTTCACGAGGAATAATTGGGGAGCCGGCAGGCGGCCTCCCTCCTGGGCACTACGGCCCGGGCGAGGCAAAGTTCTTCAGCCTCCCTGGGAGAGCCGCCGCGGAGGGGGGCCTCGGGACCTCAAGTTGGACAACCGCTCCGGCTTCCGTCATAGAATCGCGGCGGTCCTCGCCTTTCAGGCAGGCGTCCCAAACAAGGCGTCAGGGGATCTTAGCGCGAACCGGAGAGAGAAGGAGATACCGTGTCGAGGATTCCTCGTTTCCTGGAGCACCTGAAGACCGGCTTCACCGCCGAGGCGGTGAGTGCCGCCCGCTATCGAGCCTACGCCGTCAAGGCCGAGCAGGACCGTCAGCCCAACCTCGCCCGCCGCTGGCGGAGCCTGGCCGAGGCCAAGGACGCGCTCGCCATCGAGATGCTCCAAGCCGCCGAACAGGTGCGCGGCCTCCATGCCGACCTCGGCAACGCCCTCTCGGAGGAGCGCTACGAGAACGACATCCTCTACCCCAAGATGATCCGCGACACCGGAGTCGACGAGCACACCGCCAATGTCTTCCTGCGAATCGTCGCCGCCCAGAAAGAGCACCTCCGGCAGCTCGAATCCCTGCGCGAAGAGACCAACGCCGCCGAAGGTGACGTCGCTCTGCCGGCCGGAGTGGACCGCGGCAGCGCGGCGTCGGCGCCCGAGTCGTAGAAGCCGCCCTCGCATCAAATTTGGTCGGATTACAGGGAGAGCGCTCCTTGTCCATGCGTCCCTGCGGTTTCCATACACCGACTTCGTCTTCCCCTGTGTAGGCGAGCGGTTTTTATACACGCAGAAGTCGGCAATCTGTGTATTGGGAGGCTCAAAGAGGCCGCTGAAGGCTTTCCCTACACTAAAATACCGTGAATGCGTGTATCGAAGTGCCGGCGAAGCTCGCTGAAGCGGTTCCCCTCGACCAGAAGACACTTTTATACACAGGAATGCGCTTTGTAGGTGTATCCCTGAGAGCTGCCGTGTATGGATTGTGTCAATCTGTGTATCGCGGCGGTTGGGGAAGCAGGGAGAAGCCTTTCCCCCTCTGGGACGGCGCCCCCAACGTAGAGACGCCCCCGGGGAACCCCGTGGGGCGTCTCTGGGGGCGGGGACAGCTCACCAACATCTTCAACGTCCCCCGTGCGCCACATCGTTACGTCCTATAGGCCTGAAGGGCCGAGATCCTTAAGCCTTGGAGTATCGCCCCAGGAACGTAGGCGCCCCCAAACCCCCAGCCGTGGCCTCGCCGAGAGACCTCTGCTGCTCGCCCTCGCCTCGCTACATCGTGGGCCGCTTCATCCGCGGCAGAGTGGCCGGGCCGAAGACCTCGTTCCATCTTGAGGTGCATGGCTCCGGCGCTGTGGCTCAGGGGCAGGGCAACGTAGTAGCTGGGAAAGGCGGGATCGCGGCGGGACGGGACGTGCGGATTTCGAAGTAGGTTGAGGTAGAATTTCGCCATGGGTATGGAAGACCTTCTACGCGATAAGCGCGACGAAATCCTGGACATCGCTGCCCGGTATGGAGCCTCGAACGTCCGCGTCTTCGGGTCCGTGGCTCGCGGGGAGGCGACCGTTCAGAGCGATGTCGACTTCCTGGTTGAGTTGGAGCGGGGACGGAGCCTTCTCGACCACGCCGCGTTGATGGTGGATCTGGAGGGTCTCTTGAGGCGGCGGGTTGATGTCGCCACCGAGCGCGGTCTCAAGCCTGGGTTTCGCGAGGACATCCTGCGGGAAGCCGTACGGCTGTGAGACGCGGAGGATAGGAGGCCATGGCACGCGGCTGGGAAAGCAAGTCCGTCGAATCTCAGCAGGATGCCAAATCGTCCTCGGAGCAGAGCGACGGGATGACATCGGAGCAGCGCCAGCGGAAGGTCAAGCGCGAAAGCGTCGAGATGTCCCGCCGGCGGGTGCTCCAGGAGATCGAAACGACCCGATCTTCGGTCCGTCGCGCGTCTCTCGAACAGGCACTGGCCTTCCTGGACCGGCAGATCAAAGAGCTTTCATAGGCTTCGAGCCTGGCCTCACATCGGAAACGTCCACCAATTTCGGATCAGGAGCGCCTTGAGACACTCAGCGATCTTCCTTCTCACCGGCTGGCTCGCGTTTGTCAGCTCCGCGGCGGCGCATCCAGGCGTGGGGATCGTCATGGACCGTCGCGGCAATGTTTTCTACACGGACCTTGCCCAGGTCTGGAGGATCGATCCTCAAGGCCGGAAGTCCGTCGCGGTCCGCAGCGTCCACACCCATGAGCTGGCGCTCGACGCCGCAGGCAACCTCTACGGCGAGCACCTGTGGTACGAAGGCGACGCCACGAAGCAGTGGGGGTACCGCGTCTGGCGGCTGAGCCCGGGGGGCGCCCTCACCGACGTCATCCCGAAGCAACAAGGATTCCTGCACGATTTCAGCTTTGTGCGCGACGGCGCGGGAAACATGTATTGGGCCGAACGCGGCGCCCAGCCCTCTCAGACGCTCATCCGCAAACGTGCTCCGGACGGCGCGATCAGCACGCTCGCTCCCTGCCCGGGTTGCCGGGACGTGCGCTGGATGACCGCGACGGCGGACGGCACAGTGCTCTTCATCGATGCCGGAGATCTGGTGGAGGTCAGCCCCGCGGGCGCTCTGCGGACGGTAGCCAAAGGCCTTCAAGACCGCGTCTTCACGCAGCCGCAAGTGAGCGAGCTTCACCTCCTCATGGGGCTGTGGACCGATGCGGCCCGCAACACGTACGTTGCCGTCTATGGCGCGCGGGTGGTGAAAAAGGTGTCGCCCCGCGGCCAGGTCCAAGTCGCGGCGCGGTCACCCTTCCCGTGGTCCCCAACCGGTGGCTTCATAGCGCCCAACGGCGATCTGTGGCTGTTGGAATGTTCCTCTACCAACGCCGTCCGGGTGCGCCGGATCGGCAAGGGCGGACAGGTGAGGGTTTTCTGAGGCTGGTAGGGGCGTCGCCTCTGTCCTCATACTTGGCTGAGCGACTTGGAAGGTAGTAGACTACTACCTGAGGAGGAGGACGATGGGCACACCTCTGAAAGTCTCCGACACCCTGTTCGCCATCGCCAAGCAGGAGGCGCAAGCTACCGAGCGCTCCATCACGGCTCAGGTCGAACACTGGGCGCTCATCGGCCGAGCGGTCGAGGCTATTTTGGCTCATCAGGAGCTGTTGACCCTCAAGCAGGTGGGTGAGGTTCTCACGCCTTTGTTTCCTTCGGTGGCTCGGCGACAGGAGGTACACGACCTTCTTATGCGGGTCGCGGCCAGCACGGATCGCGAGTCCACCAAGAAGGCCCTGCGTGAAAGCGGGGCGCCTCTGTACGCCACGGACCCTGAGCATCCAGGCATGATCGTGCAGGTGCTGCCCGATGGCACGCGCACGCCCGGCCGTCTGGAAGGCCGGCGGTTCGTACCCTCTTGAACGTGACCCGCGATCTCGGGACGGCGATTCGTGGGGTACTGGCCCGAGCCGAGCCGGTTCTCGTGTTTCTCGCAGGGCCGAACGGCGCCGGCAAATCCACGTTTTTCAGGGATTACCTCCAAGAGCTCAAGCTTCCCTTCGTCAATGCCGACGAGATGGCGCGCCGGCTTCGCGAGTCTTCGAGGCCTCCGGACGCCGAGGACGTCGACAGGATCGCTTTCGAGATGACCGAACGATTACGCCTCTCGTTGTTGGCCCGCCGCCAGTCCTTTTGCACCGAAACGGTCTTCTCCGATCCTCAGGGCGCCAAGCTCGACTTTCTCAGGCAGGCCCGCGCCTCCGGATACTGGGTGTGTCTCGTTTTCATCGGGATCAGTGATTCCCATTTGTCGAGAGCGCGTGTCATGCAGCGAGTGGCTGGCGGCGGACATGACGTGCCGGACGATAAGTTGAGCCTGCGCTTTCCCCGGACCCTTACCAATCTGCGAAGCGCGATTCCGGCTGTGGATGAAGCCTACCTGTTCGACAACAGCTCTGATGCGGATCCCTTTCGGCTTGTTGCAGTTTATTCCGAGGGACAGATCGCGGTCCGAGTTGATCCGCTTCCGGATTGGACGACTGGATTGCCTGAGCTCTAAATAAGGCAAAAGGCCGAGTCATGGACCAGGGAAAACAAGTCGGCTACGGGCATCGCGGTCCAGATTCCACGTCGCGCTTCGACCCCAATGTAGAGACGCTCCGTTCCGGGGGGGCGTCTCCGAATCGGCGACAACGGTCCAAACCGGAAGGGGTCCCGACGGCACCAGGTCGGCCCAGGGCGGCGTGGTGGCAAAGGTAGCGGTGTGACGCCTTTCCGGACCGGCGGGCCACGAAATTCGGCGATGATGTGCCCGCGGACCGTCTTCGTGGATCGAGACGTTGTCTCCGCGTCGGAGACGCCCCCACCGGGGGTTCCCCCCGGAACGGGGCGTCTCTACATTGGCTGGCGGCGGTCGAGATCTTGCAGGCTGTATCGTTGGTACGGGCGGCTGGGCTCCGGGAATCCTTCCACATGCCGTGGTCTTGCTGTTCTCCCTCTTCTCCCGGCCGGCGGGGGGGGAGGCTGGGAGAAGAGGGCCGGGGTGATGAGGGCTCAACGGTGGGGGCCGGCCAGGGACCTGACTCGCCTCCGCCCCCCTCCCCGTAACCCACGGCAATCACAACACTTCGCCGAGCTTGTGACACTCAGTCACAAGTGGTGGTAGACTCAAGGCCGGCGGGACTGGCGGGAGAGGACTTACCTATGGACAAGATGACCGGAGAAAGCTGGGTCACCACCACGTTCGAGACGCTGGAGGACTGGGCGGCGAGCAACTCGTTCTGGCCGTTCCCCTTCGGCACGGCGTGCTGCGCGATCGAGTTCATGTCCACCGTGTCGAGCCACTACGACCTGTCGCGGTTCGGCTCCGAGGTGGTGCGGTTCTCGCCCCGGCAGAGCGACGTGCTGCTGGTGGCGGGCACGATCAACGACAAGATGGGGCCGGTGCTCAAGAAGATCTACGACCAGATGGCCGAGCCGAAGTGGGTCATCTCGATGGGCGCCTGCGCCTGCTCGGGCGGCTTCTACCGCTCCTATCACGTGATGCAGGGCATCGACGAGATCATCCCGGTGGACGTCTACGTCCCGGGCTGCCCGCCGACTCCCGAGGGGCTGATCTACGGACTTCTCCAACTCAAGGAGAAGGTGACCCGCGACCGCAAGCGGTTCCGCGAGCAGGACAGGAACCAGGAGAAGACCGACAGTGTCAACGCTGGCGCCGCCGTCTGAGACCTCGACCGTGCAGGAACTGGAGTCCGTCCGGGCCAAGTTCCCGGCCGGCAGTATCCTTCCCCAGGACGGGCTCGATCAGCCGACCTGGATCGTGAGCCGCGACGTGTTGGCCTCGGTCGCCCGCGAGCTCAAGGACAATCCCCAGACCCAGTTCGACCTCATGCTCGACCTCTGCGGCGTGGACTTCCCCGACCGCGAGGAGCGCTTCGAGGCCGTCTATCACCTCTACTCGCTCCACCGCGGCTCCCGCCTGCGGCTCAAGGTGCCGCTGCGTGAGGACGACGCCGTGCTGCCCTCCCTCATTCCGGTGTGGAAGGCGGCGAACTGGTTCGAGCGCGAGATCTACGACATGTTCGGCGTGCGGGTCGAGGGCCATCCGAACCTGAGCCGCATCCTGACTCACGAGGCCTTCCAGGGCCATGCCCTACGCAAGGACTACGATCCGGCGCGGCGCTGGATCCTCACCGAGGACCAGATCTACAAGCCGCACTTCGATCTTCCTCCCGGAGTGGGGGAAGACGACATGTTCGAGCGGATGACGGTCAACATCGGACCGACCCACCCGGCCATGCACGGCACTTTCCGGCTGATGGCGGTGCTGGACGGCGAAACGATCGTCGCCTCCGACATCGAGATCGGCTATCTCCACCGCTGCTTCGAGAAGATGTCCGAGACCCACAACTGGCAGCAGATCATCCCCTACACCGACCGGCTCAACTACTGCTCCTCCTTCATCAACAACGTCGCCTACTGCAAGACGGTGGAGAAGCTGCTGGGCATCGAGGCGCCGCCCAAGGCGGTGTGGGCGCGGACGATCCTCTCCGAGTTCTCCCGCATCATGGACCACTGCGTGTGCAACGGCACGACGCTGGTCGACGCGGGCGGCCTCACCAACTTCTGGTACCTCTTCCAGCCTCGCGAGGAGATCTACGGCCTGCTCGAGTCCGTGTGCGGCGCCCGCCTGACGGTGTCGGCCTGCCGCATCGGCGGCCTGATCCAGGACCTGCCGCCGGACTTCGAGGCCCGCTGCCGGAAGCTGCTGGAGATCATCCCGCCGTTCGTCAAGGATTCGGAGACGCTGGTCAACAAGAACCGCATCTGGATCGACCGCTCGGTGGGCATCGCCGCCATTTCCGGCGAAGACGCGGTGAACTGGGGCTGGACGGGGCCCTGCCTGCGGGCGAGCGGCGTCGGCTACGACGTCCGCCGGGCGCATCCCTACGATCTCTATGACACGCTGGACTGGGAAGTGCCGGTGCTCCAGGGCGGCGACGTCTACGACCGCTGGCGCATCCGCATGCTGGAGATCTGGCAGTCGCTCTCGATCATCCGCCAGCTCCTCGACCGCGGCATGCCGGCCGGCCCCCACATCGTCGACGATCCGCACGTGGCCCTGCCCTCCAAGGAGGCCTGCTACAACGAGATGGAAGCCATGATCTACCACTTCAAGCTGATCATGGACGGCATCCGGGTGCCGGAGGGCGAGATCTACTCGATGGTCGAGGGCGCCAACGGCGAGCTCGGCTTCTACACGATCAGCGACGGCACGGGGAAGCCCTACCGCAACCACTGCCGGCCGCCGTGCTTCCCGATTTTCTCCACCTTCACCAGCCTCATCCAGGGCGGCTCGCTTTCGGACGCCATCGTCTCGCTGGGCGGCCTCAACATCGTCGCAGGAGAGCTCGAGCGATGACGCAGCCGATAACCGGGACCTCTCCGAATCCTCCAGTCCGTCCGGTGCTGCGGTCGGACGCGCCGTGGCCCAACGACGTCAAGCCCTACAAGCCGGGGCTCGCGGAGCGCCTTTACCTGCCGTTGCTGACCGGCATGATGGTGACGGCGAAGCACTTCCTGCGGAACCTGTTCGGCAAGAAGATGTACACCATCGAATATCCCGAGCAGCGGCGCGACTACAGTCACCGCTTCCGGGGCCACCACATTCTCCCCTCGCGGCCGGACGGCTCGGTGCGCTGCGTGGCCTGCTTCCTCTGCGCCCAGAACTGCCCGGCCGAATGCATCCACATCGAAGCCGCCGAGCATCCGGACGTCAACATCGAGAAGTACCCCTCGGTCTATGAGATCGACATGCTGCGCTGCGTCTTCTGCGGCTACTGCGTGGACGCCTGCCCGGAGGAGGCCATCATCATGTCGAACAACTACGACATGGCCTACTTCACCCGCGAGCAGTCGATCGTCGGCAAGAACGACCTGATGAAGCCCTACACCTTCGACGAGAACCGCCTCGGCTACCGGGGCCGCTTCCCGGAGGAGGACGTGCAGCGGGCCAAGATGCGCCGCGATGCCTTCAACCTCGTCGAAGTCGCCCGCCAGGCCCAGGACCGTGAAGCCAAGGCGGCGGGGCGGTGAGATGAAGGTTGGCCTGCCGGTTGCGGCTGAGCATTCGCCGCCGCTGCGTTAATTCGACGGCAGCCGGACCGGTGGCCGCACCGCCGAGGCCCTCATCACCCCGGCCCTCTTCTCCCAGCCTCCCCCCCGGCCGGCCGGGAGAAGAGGGAGAACAGCAAGACCCCTCATCTCAACCCTCTTCTTCCCCTCAAGGGAGATTTCGCCTTTGTTGGCCTTCCGGCTCCCCTCTCTCCCGGCCGGCGGGGGGGAGGCTGGGAGAGAGGGGCAGGGGGAGTGAGGGTTTCGAAGCGGCGGACAAAGCTCCGTCTATCAGGTAGCCCGGCGTCACGATCCGTGCCCGCCGGGTGCCTGGGTGGTTGCCCCCTCAGCAAGTCTTGCAAACGCACGAGAACTGGTGCGTGTTCTCGTCGCAGGTGAAGGACTTGACGCCGCAACGGGCGCAGGTGAACCGCGAGCACTGGCAACTCTGGTTGACGCAGAAGTAGATGGTCTGCGGGCTGCACAGCAGGGCTCGCGGTTGTGCGCCCTGGAGGGGCGAGTCGAGGGCTGCCTGGAGCTGCTGGAGGAGCGGGGTGGTGTCCGTTTCGGCCGCCTGCGGCTGGGGCGCGGTGAGGCCGGCGGGCAGCGAGACGGTGGGCGCCTGGGCCTGGGCGGCGCCGGCGCTGAGGAGTCCGAGGAGTCCGAGGAGGATGGCAGTACACAGGGGGAGTGTCTTTCGCATGAGGTCTCTCCTTGGTGGGGCGTGCCACCGGGGCGCGGCGGCTTGCCGCGGCTCGTGCGCGCCCCCTCTATAGGAAAGGTGTTCCCCACCCCACGGAACGGGGCATTTGGGGGCCGACCTCTGGTAATATTTGCCGCAATGCATCTCCGGTGTTTCCCTGTACGAAGCGAGAGACCTGGCATGAAAGCTTGGCCTTCTCTGTTTAATTTCTTGGAAGAGAGAGGATCATGAGTACGACTGTCGCAGAAAACGAGAGACGAGAGATCTCCCCCGAGAAGCTCGACGAGGTTGTCATCCGCTTCGCCGGCGACTCGGGCGACGGCATGCAGCTCACGGGCAGCCAGTTCACCAACACCTCGGCGATGTTCGGCAACGATCTGTCCACCCTGCCGGACTTTCCCGCCGAGATCCGCGCCCCCGCCGGCACCCTGCCCGGCGTCTCGGCCTTCCAGGTGCGGATCGCCGACTATGACATCCACACCCCGGGCGATGCTCCGGACGTGCTGGTGGCGATGAACCCGGCGGCCCTGAAGAAGGAGATCAAGGACCTCAAGGCCAACGGCATCGTCATCGTCAACACCGACGAGTTCAACGACCGCAACCTCGCCAAGGCCGGCTACGCCAAGAACCCGCTGGACGACCACAGCCTCGACAAGTATCGGGTGTTCCAGGCGGCGGTGACCACCATGACCCGCCGCGCCCTCGACGGCAGCGGCCTGGAGTCCAAGTCGGTCGAGCGGTGCAAGAACATGTTCGCCCTGGGCATGTGCTACTGGCTCTTCTCGCGGCCGATGGAGAACACCATCACCTTCCTCCAGCGGCAGTTCGCCAAGAAGCCGCTCCTGGCCGAGGCCAACATCAAGGTCCTCAAGGCGGGCTGGAACTTCTGCGACATCACCGAGCTGTTCCACGACCGCTACGAGATTCCGGCGGCCACCCTGGAGCCGGGCCTCTATCGCAACATCACGGGCAACACCGCCCTGGCCCTGGGGCTGATCGCGGCGAGCCGGAGGAGCGGCCTGCCGCTGTTCCTTGGCGCCTACCCGATCACGCCGGCCTCGGACGTGCTCCACGAGCTGTCGCACTTCAAGAACTTCGGCGTCACCACCTTCCAGGCGGAGGACGAGATCGCGGCCGTCTGCTCGGCCATCGGCGCCTCCTTCGGCGGCGCGCTGGGCATCACCGCCTCCTCCGGGCCGGGCATCGCCCTCAAGACCGAGGCCATGAACCTGGCGGTGATGACGGAGCTGCCCCTCGTCGTCTGCAACATTCAGCGCGGCGGCCCGTCGACCGGCCTGCCCACCAAGACGGAGCAATCCGACCTGCTGCAGGTGATGTTCGGGCGCAACGGCGATTCGCCGCTTCCCGTCCTGGCCGCCTCCTCGCCCAAGGACTGCTTCGACACGGCCCTGGAGGCGGTGCGCATCGCCACCCGGTACATGACGCCGGTGGTCCTGCTCTCCGACGGCTACATCGCCAACGGCTCCGAGCCCTGGAAGCTCCCGGAGGTCGAGAACCTGCCGGACCTGCGCTTCGAGTTCCGCACCAATCCGGAAGGCTTCCAGGCCTACGAGCGCAATCCCGAGACGCTGGCGCGGCCCTGGGCCATTCCGGGCACTCCGGGGCTGGAGCACCGTATCGGCGGCCTGGAGAAGGAGGACGTGACGGGCAACGTCTCCTACGACCCGGTCAACCACGAGAAGATGGTCCTCCTGCGGGCCGAGAAGGTGGCGCGCGTCGCCAACGACATCCCAGACCTGGAGGTCTTCGGCGATCAGGAAGGGGAGCTTCTGGTGCTCGGCTGGGGCTCCACCTCGGGCGCCATCCACGGCGCGGTCAACGAGGCGCGCAAGCGGGGCTTGTCCGTCTCCCGCGCTCATCTGCGGCACCTCAACCCGTTCCCGAAGAACCTTGGGGACGTGCTCTCCCGCTTCCGCCAGGTTCTGCTTCCCGAGATGAACATGGGCCAGCTCGCCCTGCTGGTGCGTGGCCGCTACCTCAAGGACATCATTTCCCTCAACAAAATTCAGGGCCAGCCGTTCGCGCGGCACGAGATCCTCAACAAGATTCAGCAGATTCTGGAGTCGAACGCCCATGCCAACTGAGACGATCACGCCGACCCTGAACAAGAAAGATTTCCAGACCGACCAGGAAGTGCGCTGGTGCCCCGGCTGCGGCGACTACGCCATCCTCTCGGCCGTGCAGCAGGTGTTCCCGGAGCTGGGCATTCCCCGCGAGAAGTTCGTGGTGGTCTCCGGCATTGGCTGCTCCAGCCGTTTCCCGTACTACATGAACACCTTCGGCTTCCACTCCATCCACGGCCGTGCCCCGGCGGTGGCCACCGGATTGAAGCTGTCGCGGCCCGAGTTGGAGGTGTGGATCGCCACCGGCGACGGCGACGCCATGTCGATCGGCGGCAACCATCTCATCCACACCCTGCGGAGGAACGTCGGGGTGAAGATCCTGATGTTCAACAACCGCATCTACGGCCTCACCAAGGGGCAGTACTCGCCGACTTCGGAGCTGGGCAAGAAGACCAAGTCGACGCCCGCGGGCTCGGTGGACTATCCGTTCAACCCGCTCTCCCTGGCCCTCGGCGCCGGCGCCACCTTCGTGGCCCGGAGCGTCGACATCTTCCAGTCGCACCTGCGCGACACGTTGCGGCTAGCGGCGGCGCACAAGGGGACGGCCTTCGTCGAGATCTATCAGAACTGCAACATTTTCAACGACAAGGCCTTCAGCTACATGACGGACAAGGAGGCCAAGGACGACAACGTCCTCTACCTGGAGCACGGCAAGCCCCTGGTCTACGGCAAGAACAAGGACAAGGGGATTAAGATGCGGGGAACCCAGATGGAAGCCGTCCAGCTAGGCGACGGCATCACCCCCGAAGACTGCGTGATTTGGGACGAGACCCTGGACAACCCCGCCACGGCCTTCCTCGCCGCGCAGCTCCTGCCGCCGAACTTCCCGACGGCCCTGGGAGTTTTCCGCAGCGTCACCCGGCCGGCCTACGAAGAGCTGGTAGTGGACCAGATGCAACAAGAAACCGACCGCCTGGGCCTCGGCAAGCTGGATGCATTGCTGAAGGCGGGGGATACGTGGACGGTGGGGCCGGCGGCTAGCTGAGGTCCAGGGACTGGTAAGGGAAAATCGAGGGGCGCTCCCAGGAGGACGCCCCTCGTGTTTTATGCGGTAGAAAGCTGCGATGCGACGCGGCTTGAAGATTTTCGCCGTGTAATTCTCCTCTGTGGTACCGCGCTCCGGCTCACTGGACCGTAATCGCTGGGCCGTTCGGTGCTGTCGACCCCCCATTGGCGAAGACGCGGTTGTTTCCCGCCGAGGAGACAGTCGCACCGCCGGAGATGCTGATGCCGGTAGTATTGTTATAGATCTGGTTGTTGGAGAGACGGATCGCCGAGCCGCTGACTGAGGCGTTGACGCCGACAAGTGCATTGAAGGCTATCTGGCAGCCCTCCACGTTGATTTGGGAGGACGCAGTACTGGCGAGGAGTCCGTTCGAGGTGTTTTCCGAAATGTTCGAGTTGCTGATCATCACGCGGCCGTTGGTAGAGGCCTCAACGCCGTTGGCATTCCCCTTAAGATCGACATTGTTGAGCGCGGCAAGGACGAAGGCACCGGTGGTACTGATGAAGACGCCGGTACCACAGTTGGTGATGGAGGTATTCTTGACGAAAAGGTCTCCGGTTGCGGTTAAAGTCACATCGATGCCGCGGCCGGTGAACCCGCTGATCGAGCTGTTCTCGACGGTAAGGCTCTTGCCGGTGAGGAAGCGTATGCCGTTGATGTCGCTGCCGGTGCTATTGATTGAGAGATTGCGGAGGATGACTCTGTCGCTGGGGCCGGCATTCACAATGACTCCGTTGATGCTGGAGGCAAACGTGCCATCACCATTGATGGTGATGGCCTTGTTGATGATTACGGCGTCAAAGTCGCCAGAATCAAAAACAGAGATCTTGCCGCCTGCCGCGGTCTTGGAGATGGCGCCGGCGAGAGTCTTGCACGGTGCGGTTCGGCTGCAGGAGTTGGCGTCGTCGCCGACGCTCGAGACCCAGGTGCGGTTGGCCTGCGCGTAGATGGCTGGTGTCATCATCAAGGTGGCGAGGGCGAGGAAGGCGAAGACGGCGCTGAGTTGTTTCATGACGGGTTTACTCCTGTGATAAGGATGATTGGGGGTTGGCATTCGATAACCGGAAAGGCGCGGCGGAGCGGCCACCCCTGAGTGACCTCTCCGCCGCTGTTCGGGGCTACTGCCTGTTTGTGCGTTCGGCTTCCAGGTTCGCCTCCAACTCAGTAAGCCTTTTGATGAGCTGCTGGTTCTGAGCCGAAAGCTCCTTCACCGCAAGCCAGAGGGCCATCTCTACCTCTTGGCCGTCGATCATCTTGTCCGACCCTCGTCCGAAGATTTCGTGGAAGTCCTCGGCCATCAGGCCAAGGCGATCCTTCGGCCCTTGGATGAAATCGTAGGTGAAGACGTCGACCTTGGCGATCTTATCGAGGATTCCGGGGACCTGCACGGGAGACAGGTTCTCCTTGAACGTGCGGGACGAGGAGACGGTGAACTGCGCCGAACCGGCGTTGATACTCGAGGATGGGGTGCTGCACCCCCCTCCGGAGGCAATGACCAAATTGGAGGTCGGGTTGTTGCAGTTGATTCCCACATCGCCATTGGTGGCGAGACGCACGTGTTCCGTGCTGTTGGTTAACATTACAATTGGGTTGTTGTTGACGCTGTTAATACGTGTGTTGCCGTTGGCGTTGTCGAGGCCGATGAAGAGCCCGATTGCACCTCCTACGCCGAAGTAGCTGAAACCGGGATATCCTGTCGAGTGTACGTTAGTGATTCGAGCTGACTCTGTGTTGGCAGCATTGGCCACGATATCTAGCGCGGAGCCGGGCGAGGCGGTGCCAATGCCCACTTTGCCGTCGGACGTGACACGCATCCGCTCCACGCTATTGGTGAGGATGACGATCGGGAAGCTGTTGGTGGAGTTCAAGCGGAAGATGTTGTTGGCATTGTCCACGGAGAAGTTTGCGGCGACGGTGCCACCCTCCTCCGTGAACTCCCACCCGGAGAATCCGGTCGCGCTTGAGTTTGATATTCTTCCGCACACTGCGCCCGCAGCATTGCACTTGACATCGAGGCGCACGGCCGGAGTCGAGGTTCCCAATCCGACATTACCCGTACTGGTGACAAAGATTGAGTCCTGTGCCCGCGTCACGGCTGGCGTGGCCAGCAGTCCGAATCCAACGGCGAGTGCGCTCATTCCGATCATCCAAATGCTCTTGGTCACGGTCATTCCTCCGAGTTTAGTATACTGTTTCTGGTTTCTTTGGTACGCTGGTCAGGGGACGCCTGCCGCGAAAACGGCCCCAGGCCTGACCCTGAAGCCAGACCTGAGAACGACTTTCTTACCAGCGTGCAGGGTTACGTTGCCGCTGGACTCGATGGTCAAGTTGGGACCGGCGAAGATGGAATCGCAGGCCACGAAAGTCTGGGTCGAGCTGAGGGACTGATTTGCGAGCTCGAGGTTGACGGACTGGCAGCTTAGTAGCTGCTCGATGGCGGCGCGCAGATTGGGTTGCGGCCCGATGAGCCTGGTGTCACTGGCCTGCGGGGTTCCGGTGTCATTGAGCCGCCAACGGACGTCGGCTGGAGTGATAGCTCCGAAGCCGCGAGCGAGAGCAACTCCTTGCAGGTCGGCCGCCGTGCCGACGACTATCGGAGAAGCACTCGAGGTGCCGCCGAAAACCGACGTGTAGTACTGATTCTCATCTCCCCCTCCGTTGAACAGGTCGCCATAGCCGGTAGTAGTGACATTCCAGCCCCATCCGTGGACGTCAATCCGGCTGCCGAAGTTTGTGAAGCAGGTCGGCGCTTGATCGGTGGAGTTGCTGGCGCCTACCAGGATGGCCCCAGAATCGCGAACGGAGCGATTGAAGAGGCCGCCGTAGACGGGGTCATCGAGGTCCGTCGCGCCGTTAGCACCCGCCTCGACGACGATCGTGCCATTAGCTGTCGCCAGCGCAATCGCGTCGAACTCAGCCTGGAAGTATTCGACGGGTACGCAGTCACAGCAACTCCCGGCGCAGCCACACGGTGAGCTCGGCGTAGAGGGGCCAGAATACTGCACCTCGAGGAGGACGAGGCCCCCAAGGCCGGCCGCGGCCACAGCGTTGGTTATGGCGCTTGCAACCCCTTGGTTCTGAAAGCTCTCATAACCTGCCTGTGCCAGGTTAGCGATGCCGGTCACTCCATAGCCGTTGTTGGGGGCGACCATCTCCCCCAGCACCGCCGTGCCATGTTGAAGCCATCCGGGGATCGTGGTCTGCACACCGCCCTGATAGAAGAGCGGTGGCAGGTCTTCATGAGTCGTCTTCCAGGCACCCTCTACATCCACGATTCGGACACCCTGGCCCCGGCCTCCGGGCTGAGTCCAGCTATAGCGCGCGTCGATGCCGAGGGGAGCCGGATCGAGGTATCCCTGGAAGCTCTCGAAGTTTGGAGTCGGCGGAGGGATATCGACGGGTGGCCTTGGGGGGGACTGAGCGTAGGCGATCTCGACGCTCGCGAGGGCGTTGAGAGCCGCGAGTAGCTCCTTTTCCTGATCGGCGGTTGTCTTGGGTAGCAGGCTCAGGCGGTAATAAAGATTGAGATCGGCCAACTCGCGGCCGCTCCTCTCTTCACCCCGCCTTCGGCGCTCGGCAAGCAGGTCCTCATCCTGCTGAAATAAGCGGCCAATATCGCGGACGTGCGGCTCGATCGAAATCAACCTCTGGCTCTCTGCGATGTCGTGGTCCACGCGAGCCTCGTTGAGACCCCGGGCGGCAAGATCGCGACGGTCGCGGTCATCGCGCTCGAGTGCGATAAGCACGCCGCGAAGGCGCACGCGCGTGCCCTCGTGAAACTTGACCACTAGATGGGAAAGCAGCACATCATTGGACAGGCTTGGATGCTGGAGCTTGTTAGCGGGGATGCGTGGCACCAGGCCCTCTGGCGGGGCAGCCAGAGTTGGAAGTGACGCAAAAAGGCAAAAAGCAACCGCAGCGAGTGAGTGTCGGCTCATGACTCCCTCCTTCGCATGACTTCTCCTTCTTTCAACGCCAGTGTGAACCCGGCAATAGCCTCTCGTTTGCCTCGCATAGCCTCTCCTTTCGCTCTGAGCTGGTCGTTTCTCGGGACGCTCCCAAGAGAAAGCCGCCGCAGGGTGCCCTCAGGTAGACAGAGACTTAGAAATAAATCTCACGGGACGATCACCTCTGGGGGGACGGGACTGCCTGAAGAGGAGATCTGGGGATGCGCGATGGCAGTAGCGAGATGCTCTTTGCCACCCTGCTGGAGGGCACCCGATCGAGGCTGGCCGTTCTCTGCGCCTCGTTCCGCGTGGCCCCGCAGGACTTCGAGGACCTGGTACAGGAGAGTTTTCTCGCGCTGTGGCGCAAGCGCCGGGAGATCGAGAATCCCGAAGCCTGGCTGATCCGGGCTCTGCGGCTGGAATGTCTCCGTTACCAGCGAAGAGGGCGCCGGCAGAGGCACGTCGCCGTCGAGGAGGCGACGCTGGAGCTTCTGGCGGATGCGGGAGGCCCCTCGGAGGAGGCGCTCGGCCTCCACCATGATCTGCGGGTCTTGCTCCTCCGCCTTCCAGCCCGCCACCGTGCCCTGATCCACCTGCGCTTCGAGCTCGGCCTGACGTCGGAGGAGACCGCCAAGCATCTCGGGTACCAGCCCGCAAGCCTCAAGAAGACGACGACCCGCTGCCTGCGTGCACTACGTAGCCACCTGATCCGCCCTCCAGCGCTCCAGGGATCCCACTCGAAGAATCGAAAGCACGAGTCCTGAAGATCGGGCAGAGGTGGTGGCGTGCGGACTCTCGACCGATGACACGCTCGGGGGCTACCGAGCACCTTCTTAGTTGAAGGCTCTCTATGAAAGGAGACCGAGCCATGACAAAGAACGCGACGTCCTTCCTGCTCCTGATCCTGTTGACCGCTGTAGTGGCAGCCGCCAGCCCGGGCGATTCGACGAACGGCCACGGAGTCGCCAACACCGTAGGTAGCTTCGTGTTCGATGCCAAGGAAACGGGCAGTGGCGCGGTCACGGGGAAGGTACGATTCGTTTCTCTCAACATCGACATCGAGGTCGACTGCCTGATCATCAGCGGGGACATCGCCATCATCGGCGGCACCGACGTGGCCAGTCCGTCGACCACGTATGCTTTCAAGGTAACGGACAATGGCGGGGGAGCAACGGCGGACAAGATCACCCTGCCGCAGGTCGGTCAGACCTGCGCGACGTTCAACACACTGGGGAACTTTTCCTTGACGAGCGGCGATATCGAAGTTCGCGATCAGCCTTGAGGGGGGCATGGGGGCGCTGGAGCCACGCGTGGTCCGGGACGCCCAATAAACATATTCCGGCCGGGCCGTTTCTCGATAGCGGAAAACGGAGGAGGGTGTATGGGCTTCCTCGAGAAAGCATTGGCAGCGCTTCCCGGCGTGGCGACGAGCCCTTTGGCGTTCGTGGCCTATCTCGCGGCGGTGATCGCCTGGGCAGGCATTGCGTGGCGGGTCAACCGCAACCGGCAGTTACTCCAGCACCTGGACAAGCTTCCGGAGAAGGCGCGGCTGGAGGCGCTGCGGATGGAGATGGGGGCGGTGCGGCTCAAGTCGGGCCTCTCGCCGGAGCAGTGGATCCGCTCCAGAATCCATCTCTACACGTTTCTGGGCCTCGCGATCCTCGCCCTCCTCGCCGTCATCCTGTTCACGGTCTCGGCGATCAGTGCGAAGGGCACCGTGGGATCGGACCTGACCCTGTATCAGGAGAGACCCGGCGGGCCCGCGGTCGCCGCTTCCTCCCATGGAACGGGAGACGTCCACCTCGCGAGTCTGGAGGTGAAAAACGCCTACGACGGCTCCGGCGCCAAGGGAGTCGAGCTCGACCTGGGAAACTACCCTCCCGAAATGACGCTGGCCTACTCGTACGACCGGACGGAGCAGGGAATCCAGATACGGCCGGAGATGCCCTATCTATCGCTTCTGGCGCGCGGCGGGCCGGTGCGGGATCGGATGTTTTCCGATTCTCCGTTCAAATGGCAGTTTCCCAAGCTGTCCGTCAAGGTGGTGAACAATACCAACCGCACCCTGCTGCTGACGGAAGTGATCGTCAATGTCAAGCGGAGCGAGATCGATCGCAATCCGGTGCTGGTGATTCCTTATGGCTACGATCTCACCTTCCAGAACGAGGGTTGGGGAAGGGTCAAAGACCCGCGGATCGAGCTCGGCATCGCGCAGGCACAAGCCTGCGGCACACCGGCGCTCGAGAGCGCTCCACATCCGTTTTCTCTGAGCCTGGATTCTTTCGCGGATGCGGCGACGATCCCTGTCCGGCTCGGCGAGAAGGTCCCCCGGAGCTATGAGGGACAGGAGGACGTCTGCGCCCACGGAGTGATGACGTTCACCACGGATGCCGGCGAGCAGAAGGCGCTCAAGTTCCAAGCGCGGGTGGTGATCGGCGAGGGAGGTTTCGGCGCGGCGGAGGAGCCGAGCTACTTCTACGACCTGCTCCTGGAGGCAGGGAAGCAGGGATACTCGAAACCGGTGCCCATCTCGCAATCCCTTCGGCCCGGAGAGGCAGACCACTTCGTGGTCAGGATCGCGTCGGACAAGTCGGCGCGATTCGATCTGGATCTATCTCTCAAAGACGCCGGCGGCCGGATTCTGCCGTTGCAGACCGTCCATCTCGATCTGTTCGTGCCGCGTTCCCAGGCGGGGTATGCGGCGGCCCGGCGGTAGGGTTCGCGGTTCAACAAGGACGAGAAGAACCTGGACTGGCATATTCCGGTGATCCTTATCGTCCTTGATGGCCGTTGCAGTTCCCTGACTATTTGGGCTCGGCGGAGGCCAGGGTCCTCTCCAGAGCATCGAGGCGCGCTTTGAGCGCTTGGTTCTCGTCGCTCAGGCTGCGGACGTGCTCCTCCTGTGCCAGAGTGTAGAGGGCGAGCTCTTCGACCTTCTCCAACAGCCGCATCTGGAACTTGCTGAGATCTAGCCCCTGCTTCTTGATGTCCGCTGCGGTCGGCACGTTGGGCAGGTGCTTTTCGCGGGCGACGAACTCGCGGAGTTGGGCCAGAGGCATCAGCGAGTAGCTCGGCTCGAAGACGTAGTCGGGAGCGTTGAGTGTCACTCCGTCGTCGATGAACGAGCCTCCCGAGACACGGATATCGCCGCCGTTCACGTGGAGCTTGGAGGTAGGAGTTGTGGTGCCGATCCCAACGCTGCCGGCGTTATCTGCGATGATGGTTGTTCCTCGAATATAGTTTTTTCCGTCAGAGGCAAAGTTAAAGTGAGTGAACCCCGCTGCACCGGCTCCCGGCGGGAATCGCACTTCTCCTCCACTCACCTCAAGTCGAGCCCCCGGGGCTGCTGTGCCGATGCCCACGTCGCCGGCTGAAGTGATCCGCATCCGCTCCGTGCTGTTGGTGAGTATGACGATCGGGTTGCTGTTGACGCTGTTCAAGCGCGTCGTCGCGGCGGCGTTGTCGACACCGAAGAAAAGACTGACGGTGCCTGTATTATTCAGGTATTCGGTGCCGGAGTAGCCGGTGGCGCTGGAGTTCTGGAGTCTCTCGGTCGCCGCTCCACTGGAGCTGGCTCTCACATCGAGACGGACAGCTGGCGTCGAGGTGCCGAGGCCCAGGCTGCCGTTGCTTCTGACATACAGAGAGTTATCCGGAGCTCCGGCGGCGAGTGTAAAGGGTACGGTTCCGTTATCTACGTCTCGAATCGAGAAGCGGGAAATGTCAGCTCCTTGAATACCGTTGATCTCGAGCATCCAGTCACCGGTGTAGGTAAGACCTTCAGGGACATCATCAAACAGAACTCGGATGATCGAATCTTTCAAGACGAGAGTGTTGGTGGCATCGCCGTTGCTGCAGTTACTACCGATACAGGCCAGACCATGAACGATCAGATTGTCGTTGTACACGACATCTTTGGCTGTGATGTTTTGGAGCGGCGGCTTTGGGCCGGAGGGGACTGGCCGGCTCGAATTCACGAAGCTTCCTCCCTGGATCGAGAGATAACCCGCTTGTACGAGCGGTCGCTCCTGTAGCTTCCCACCTTTTCGAATCTCCTCGGCTCCAAAGGCATCTCCGCCGTCTCGGCTTCTTCCCAGCTTCTCACGGAGCTCTGGGTCCAACTGTGATACGACCCGTAGCTCGTACGCGTAGCTTCCGTCAGGCAGGCGATTCCCCTTGGAGTCGACAGGGCTGAGAGAAGGCGTCTGACCGGGGCCGAACTCCTGCCGGATGAAGAGATCTCCAGGGCCGGAGACCGTCAGGACGAGGCGCTCGTAGTCCACGTGGGGAAGCCAATCCACAAGGGCCGGTCCAATTCTCAGGCTGGCAATCGAGGGACCGGTCTGGGCGGGTTCCCCAGCCATCCCCGGAGCCGCCGAAAACGCGAAGAACACCGCGCACAGGATCGTCACTGCGAGAGCCGGCTGTCGGTAACGCATGCTTCTCTCCTTTCGCTCTGATCTGGTCGTTCTTGGGACCCTCCCAAGAGAAAGCCGCCGCAGGGCGCTCTCAGGTAGACAGAGACTGCGAAATAAATCTCACGGGACGATCACCTCTTGAGGGGAGGGGCTGCCTGAAGAGGAGATCTCGGGATGCTCGACCGCAGCAGCGAGATGTTCTTCGCCGCCCTGCTAGAGAGCACCCGGTCGAGGCTGGCCGCTCTCTGCGCCTCGTTCCGGGTGGCCCCGCAGGACTTCGAGGACCTGGTGCAGGAGAGTCTTCTCGCGCTGTGGCGCAAGCGCCGGGAGATCGAGAATCCCGAAGCCTGGCTGATCCGTGCTCTGCGGCTGGAATGTCTCCGCTACCAGCGAAGAGGGAGCCGGCAGAGGCACGTCGCCGTCGACGAGGCGACGCTGGAGCTTCTGGCGGATGCCGGCGGCCTCTCGGAGGAGGCGATTGGCCTCCGGCACGATCTGCGGACCTTGATCCGCCGGCTTCCAGGCCGCCACCGAGCTCTGATTCACCTCCGCTTCGAGCTCGGCCTGACCTCGGAGGAGACCGCCAAGCACCTCGGGTACCAGCCCGCAAGCCTCAAGAAGACGACGACCCGCTGCCTGCACGCGCTACGCAACCACCTGATCCGCCCTCCGGCACTCCTGACATCCCCCTCGAAGGATCGAAAGCACGAATCCTGAGAACCCGGTCCAACGGGCCTCCTGCTCAATCATTTCGTTGTATGCTACCCCCCAATCCAAGAGAGAAGGTGCCACCATGCTCCGGACGCCGGCAGCTTGTCTGACCCTTTTGCTGGGCTTGGTGGTTCCGAGCCCCGCCGGCGCCGCGGCGCCGGCGCCTCAGCGCGCCGCCTCGGAGGTGGCCCTGTCCGGAGGTCTTCTCGCCTTTCAGGCGGGTGACTACGAGTCGGCCGTCGAGCTTCTGGGCCAGGCGGCGGAACTCGATCCGGCCGAGGGTACTCCACGATACTGGCGGGGGCTGACGTTGCTGCGGCTGGGTCGGGCGCGGGAGGCCGCCACGGAGATCGAGGCGAGCTTGGGTGCCCGCCGGCGCCCGGAGGTGGAGCGCGAGCGCGTCCTCGCGGATCTCGCGGCCGCCCGGAAAGCGGCGGAGGGGGAGCCCAAGATCGTGGAGCCTCCGGAGTGGCGGCCGAACGCGGGGGCGATTGACGACCGGGGTTTGTGGGAAGGAGCCGTGGGCCTGTCGGCCGGGGCGGACTCCAATCCCAATCTTCTCGCCAGGGACTTGAGCCTTTCCGAGCCGGGCGGCAAGGGCGACCTCATCCGCGGCGAGACCGGTGATGGAGGGGGCCTCGCCGGCCTGCGGCTCGGTATCTACCCCTTCCATGGCCGGGAGGGGCCGGTGGTCGGGGTGGCCCTTGATGCCGGTCGGTCGTTCCATCGCGATTTCGGGTTCCTCGATCTCAGCCAGGTGCGCGGCACGGTGCAGGTCGCCTTCGGCAGCGATCCCCGCGGGAGCCTCGAAGGTCTGCTTGGGGCCGCGCGGGTGCCGCTCGGCGACGGCCGGCTTTCGGCCCTCCTTCAGGCTGGCGGCGCTTCCTGGCAGATCGACGGGGCCTCCTATTTGAAGACCCAGGACGTCGCCGGCAGCCTCACCGTCCGCGAGGCGCGCGGCACCGCCACTCGTTTCGACCTCGGCTACAGCGACCGTACCTTTTCCTCGGGGGCCTTGGGCGACCCCCGGCGCAGCGGCGAGGACGTCACCCTGCAGGTGAGCCAGCTCTTCGACTGGGGCCGCCCGGGGCGCTCGCTACGCTTGGGGGCTCTCTTCGTCGACCGCCGAGCGGGAGCGCCGTTCGCGGAGAAGGCCCGGGAGGGGAACGCCGGCCTGGTGTGGCCGCTCGCTCTGCGCTGGACCGTGCTCCTGGAGGCCACTGTGCGCAAGGATGAGTATGACAACCCGGAATCCAATCTCTTTCAGCTCAACGGACGCCCGCGCAGCGACACCACGTCGCGGGCGGCGGCGACGGTCGTCTGGTCGGCCACGGACCGGCTCCGCTGGATCCTGGCCGGAGCCTATATCCGCCGGACTTCCAATGTCGGGGGTGCCGGTCTCCCCGGCCTCGGCTACCGGCGAACCGCCGTTTCCCTCGGCATGAGCTGGGTGTTCTGATGCGCGCGCTTTTCGGGAAGTCCGTCCTCGCGCTGGTCGCGGTCTCAACTTTGGCGGCGGCGATCTCCATACCTGTCGGGGCGGAGGAGATCGGCGTGGCGGTGAAGGTCAGGCCGCAGGTGCGTGCCTTTCCGCCCGCGGGAAAGCCGGACCACGATCTAGCGGAGGGGGGCGCCATCGAGCGGGGGGAGACGGTGAAGCTGACGGGGAAGTCCGCGTATCTCCGGGTTGCTCTCAAGCTCAATGGACAAAAGGTCGAGCGCAGCCTGCGGGGAGATCAGAAGTTCTCTTTCACCGCCACGGCCCTGCTGGTGGGCCCGAGCGAGATCCGGTTCGGCGACTCGGCTGGAACAGCGACCTCGACGATCCAGCTTCTCTTCGGCAAGCTCCGGCTGGCCCTCCTGCCCGGCGAGTCACACATCGCTGCGGAGACCCCCGAAGCCGTGGCCGGCGTCAAGGGGACCTATCTCCGCATCCTGGCCGATCCCGCCGTCGGCACGTTCATCGCGGTGGACGAAGGAGTGGTCACCGTGCAGGCCAAGGCGGGCGGCGCTCCGGTGGAGGTGACGGCGGGCCACGGCGTGCTGGTGCCGCCGGGAGGGCTGCCGCAGCCGATAGGCCCCCTGGGACCCGGAGGCGCATGGAAAGGTTTTTCCGGAGAGCCGTTCGCGGACCCGCCGATTCTCGACGGCCTCAATCCCTCGACCGAGCCCCCCAAGGGCTGAGCTTCGCCCGGGGGCGGTGAGGCCTTCGTGATCCGTCACAGCTCCGTAACGCGCCGTAATACGGCCCGTAAGCTTTATCTTCTAGGTTTCTGTTTAGCGAACCTACTTTCAGACAAACTCTCTCCTCTCGGAGGTTGTATCGTGACAGATTCTCGGCACCGATCGTTCCTTGATTCCGTAACCGATCAACGGAAAGCGCCTTCGAAATCGCGCCCACGCGTGCTGATCGCCGACGATCATCCGCTGATGCTTGTGGGGCTGAAGAAGCTTCTGGAGCCAGCCTGCGAGGTGGTTGGGATGGTCACGGACGGCCGCTTGCTCCTCCAGGTCGCGGAGAAGGAGCGGCCCGGCCTCGTCATCACCGACATCTCGATGCCCGGCCTCGACGGCATCGCGGCTACGCGCCGGCTCCAGGAAATCGTCCCCGGAGTCCGGGTCATCATCCTGAGCTTCCATTCCGAGCCCTCGTGGGTGCGAGCGGCTTTCGAGGCCGGCGCTTGCGGCTATTTGACCAAGAGCTCCGCTCCCGAGGACATCGAGATGGCCGTCCGAGAGGTGCTCCAGGATCGCTTCTACATCAGCCCGCAGGTGGCCCGCGCCGCCGTTCTCACCAAGCCGGTGAACATGGAAAGCGCGCTGCCGGAATCCGGAGAGCCTCTCACTCCACGCGAGGTCGATATCGTGCGCCTCGTCGGCGCGGGGCTGGGCAACAAGGAGATCGCCAGCCGCCTCGGAGTGGCGGTGACGACGGTACGCACCCATTTGAGCAGCGTTTACGACAAGCTGAGGCCGGCGAGCCGGGTCGAGTTGGCCCTCTATGCCTCGCAAACCGCCGGCGCCTCGATCTAGAGAGTCGAAGCCAAGCTCTTATTACGCCTGGCGGCTCCTCTCGGCTCGCATTGTTTGGACGGGCACCTTCTGAAATATGACACTCGCTCGGAACCATCCCGAGCCGGCCAAACTGGCCGAGCTCCGCCGCCGCTTCGCAGGCGAGGAAGAGGCGCGGCGCCGGATCGCGCGGGAGATCCACGACGATCTTTCGCAGCGGTTCGCCGCCGCGGCCATCGAGCTGAAAGTGGTGCGCCGGGAGCTCGCCGCCGACGATCCGCATCGCGATGGGCTCGACGCGGTGGCCGCGAGCCTGGTGGAGCTGGCGGACGACCTGCGCCACCTGAGTCACGATCTCCACCCGACGCTCCTTGCCGGTCGGGGATTGGCGGAGGCGCTCGCCGACTATTTCGCGGGGGCTGAACGGCGGCACGGGCTGCCGGTGCGGCTCAGCGTGCTGGGAGCCGAGGGAGCTTTCCCGCCGGAAATCTCCGTGTGCATCTTCCGCATCGCTCAGGAGGCCATCGCCAACGTCATTCGCCATGCGGACGCGCGGACCGTCCAGGTGACGCTGAAAGCGGCGGCAGGCGACCTGTCTCTGGAAGTGGTCGACGACGGCGCCGGTTTCGATCCCGTGGCGGCGCGCCGGGCTACCGGTGGGCTCGGGCTCGCCAGCATCGCGGAGCGCGCGGGGCTGCTCGGTGGCCGCTGTGCGATCGATTCGGCGCCCGGAGCGGGTACCCGGATTGAGGTTATCGTGCCCCTGCCTGTGCCGGAGCTTCATCAACTGCGGCGGCTGGCGAAGCGGCACCGGGGTTTTCTGGCTTCGGCGGCGCTGGTGATCGTGACGCTCGCGAGCGGCCTCGTCGCCACCGGCGCTCAGGCACGGCGTGCGGAGCTCGAGGCGAAGCGGGCGGACGAGCAGACACAGTTCCTGGAGGGGCTGTTCAAGGCCTCGGATCCGCGGCAGACCCGGGGCACGACGCCGGATACCCGCGAGCTCCTGCGGCGCGGCACCGAGCGGGTGGGCAAGGAGCTCCGGACCCAGCCCCTCCTCAAGGCCCGGCTTCTCGACACCCTGGGGAGCATCCACACCGAGCTTGGCCTTTTCGACCAGGCTCGGCCCTTGCTCGACGAGTCTCTCGGCATCCGCGAACGGCTCAACGGCCGCGACAGCCTGGAGGTGGCGGCGACGCTCGTCCGCCTCGGCTCGCTCGCTCAGCGCTCCGGGAAGGGAGATGCCGTCGCGCTGTTCCAACGGGCGCTGGCGATCCGCGAGGCTCGCCTCGGCTCGGGCCACGCCGAGGTGGCCGAGGTGCTCAGCAAGCTGGGCATGACCCTGGCGTCGAAGGGCCGCTACGACGAAGCGGAGAAAATGCTGCGCCGCGCGCTCGCCCTCCACAAACAGCTCTGGGGAGATCGCGACCCGCGCGTTGCGAAGGTCCTCCACAACCTGGGAGGCATCGAATATTACCGTCACCGGATTCCCGAGGCCGAACGCCTCCTGCAGCGCTCCCTGGAAATCCGCGAGGCCGCTCTGCCGCCGGACGATCCCGACCTGGCCGGCAGCCGCGAGGCGTTGGCGCTCCTGCGCAAGGACCAGGGACGGCCGGCGGAGGCGGCGCCGCTCCTGGAGCGGCTGGTGGCGACTTCGGAGAAGGTCTACGGCCCCAACCATCCGGAATTCGCGCGCACTCTTTTCAATCTCGGCCTGGCCCGCAAGGATTTAGGCGAAGACGCCGTCGCGCGGCAGCTCATCGAGCGGGCTCTGGCAATCGACGAACGAGCCCTCACGCCCGCCCATCCCCAACTCGTGCAGACGCTCGCGGCCCTGGCCGACCTCCACTTCGAGCGCGGCCGGTATGCCGAGGCCGAGCCTCTCTTCCTGCGGCTGATGAAGCTGCGGGCCGAAGGAGCGCACTACAGTGAGTGGGACCAATCGCTGACCAACTGGGCGAGCCTCCTGCGCGCGACGGGTCGCGAGAAAGAGGCGGCGCGGGTGGCGGTGGCCGCGAAGTGAGGCTCGGCGAATTTCATCGTCAGGCTCAGTTCTGAGCCACCGTGTCCCAGAAATCCTTTTCATAGGCCTGAAGGAGCCGCGCCGCGCGTTTGATGTCGGCGGTGCTGGCGCAACTGTTGAGGCCGTCCTGGATGACATTCAGGGCATCCGTCTCGAAGCTTGGCGGCAGGCTGCCGAAGTAATCGAAGTAGGCGGTGTCGTGCGCCGAAAAACCATAGACATTGCGCAGGGCGACTCCCATCCGGCCGGTGTTGGCGCCGAAGACAGGGAAGTTGATCAGGTAGGCGGCGGCCACGTCGGCCTGCGAGCCGTAGTTGCCAAGCCACGCGGCGTACGAGGGATACGTCTGTGCTCCGGGCCGGGGCTCATAGGCCTGAAGGTCCCGCTCGCTCAAGCCCAAGGCGTGGGCAAAGTCGAGCAGCAGCGCCAAGCCCTGGGCCTCGCCGGTGACGTTGTCGAGGAAGAACTGAAAGTGTGGCTGGTTGCCGAACCGGCTGAGCATCTGCGAGTCGCTCCGTAGATCGCTGCGCGAGATGTAGTACTCCTCGCCGGCGAACGCCCGCAGGTTGGCGAGCGAGACCTGGTGATTTTCCAGAGCCGTGAGATAGGGGGCGGCGGCGATCTGATCGTTCAACGGCTTGAGGTCGGCGCGAAGCTGATCGATCAGATGGCGAGCCTGCGCAACCGGGTCGCCGCCGTGGTCCTTCAGGTCCGCCGCCAGCACCGGCCTTCCGAGGCCAGCCAGGAGGAGGAGCGTTGCGATCGCGAGGGTCTTGAGTGCATTTCCTTTCATGATTGAGCTCCTTTCCGCGAGCCGCGGACCTCATACCATCCGCCGGCCCGGCGCGAGTATTTTAGCGTTTTTTGGGTTGTGCCTCCTCTCTTGAGTAGGTGGCGGGACAAGGGGGGTCCAGGGAGAAACAGACAGCAATCGCCAACATTTGAGCTCTTGATCTGTTTAAACAGGCTAATCGCTATTATAATTGCGGTAGCAGAGGATTTGCGGACCGAGCAGGAGGATGGCGCCATGAACAGCTTTTCCCTGGAGACACCCGAGCAGGTCAGCCAAAAGTTGGCCGCTCGGGTCAAGGCACTTCGGCTGGCCAGAGGTTGGAAGCAGGTCACCCTGGCCGAGCGGTCCGGGGTCAGCTTGGCATCCCTGCGGCGCTTCGAGGATTCGGGCAAGGTGTCGCTTCAGAGCCTGCTCGATCTCGCCTTCGCCCTCAACCGGTTGGACGATTTCGAGGGGTTGTTCCAACCCCCTCCCGCGACATCGATCGCCGAGCTTGAGAGAGCCGAACAACGCCCCGTGCGCAAGAGAGGCCGGGTATGAAGAGCTTGGAGGTGCGCCTCAGTCGCGAGCCGGGCCGGGAACGCGTCGTCGGCCAACTGGCGGAGACCGGACCGCGGCGCGGGAGAGTAGTGTTCGAGTACGATCCGGCCTTCCTGCGCGATCCGCTGTGGCTCTCTCCTTTCAAACTGCCGCCACAAAGCGGTCTCATCGAGCATCGAGATCTCGCCTTCGGCCCGGTCTTCGGTCTCTTTGACGACTCCTTGCCGGACGGTTGGGGGCTGCTGCTCATGGATCGATACTTCCAGCAGCGAGGCTCGGCCCTGGCCGAAGTGTCGGTGCTGGATCGGTTGGCGTACCTCGGCACCAGGACCATGGGGGCGCTCACCTATCACCCACCGGACGTCCCCTCGGACTCATCGGCTCAAAAGCTCGACCTGCAGGAAATGGCTCGCGCTTCCCAGCAGGTGATCGAGGGCACCGCGAGGGAAGTGCTGCCTCTGCTTCTGCGCGCTGGCGGCAGCCCCGGCGGTGCTCGGCCGAAGGTCTTGGTCGGGATTTCAGGGGATTCTATCCTCTCGGGTGAGGACGACCTGCCGCCGAGTTACACGCATTGGATCGTCAAGTTCCATGCCCGGCCAGACTCGCCCGATACGGGCGCGGGTGAGCTCGCCTACTCGCTCATGGCGAGAGAAGCGGGCCTTACCATGCCGCCCGCACGGCTCTTCGAAACGGCTCGGGGAGGGCGGTTCTTCGGGGTAGAGCGCTTCGATCGCCGGGGCAATCATAGGTATCACGTACACACTTTCGGCAATCTCATTCACGCCAACTTCCGCATTCCGAGCTGCGACTACAGCCAGCTCCTCGAGGTGACGCGGATCTTGACCAAGAATCATCAGGACGTCCTGGAGTGCTACCGCCGGATGGTCTTCAACGTGCTCACGCACAACCGTGACGACCACGTGAAGAACTTCGCCTTCCGCATGACCGATGAAGGCGTCTGGGAACTGGCGCCTGCCTACGATCTCGTGTTCTCGGCAGGCCCCGGGGGAGAGCACACCATGACCATCGCCGGAGAAGGCCGCGCGCCCGCCCGCCACCACCTGTTGCAATTGGCGGCCCCGGCGGGAATCTCAGAGTCGGCGGCCGAATTGATTGTCAAGGAGGTGGCCTCGGCCGCGGCCCGATGGCGTGTTCAAGCTCGCGAGACCGGAGTGAGCACGAAGAGCGCCAAGGCCGTCGAAAAGGCTATTGGCGAGTGTCTCGCCCGACTGTGAGTGTTGCGCTCAGGGCCAGAGCGTCCCTTCCGGGTCGAAGCGGTGAGCGCCCACGAGGGTCTCGCGCGCCCAGGTGCTCTTGCCGACGCCGCGGGCACCGAAGAGGAAGAAGCTGCCCTTGGGGGCGACCGTGATCCTCTGGTATCTCGTTTTGACCATGTCGCCGGCATTCTACGCCGTAAAATGCCGGCATGGTATACAAACTTCCAGCCTCCTCCTGAGAGCTGCCCCTCCTTGCTGGTAGGTCACCACGAGCTGCGGCCGGGCCGGCGGCGTTGAGATTGCCTTGCGACCAGTCCAGGTTGTTGGTGGCATTGGAGAGGCTCGCCGCTTGGATCAGGGGTTCCGGACCTCGATGTCCGCAGGACTGCGCGGATCGATCTCGTAGTGGGTTTCGAACTGGCTGCTGAAGCCGGTCACGCTCACCGTCTGCCCGGCGGCGAGACCGCTCAGGTCGATTCCGGTCTGGGTGTTGACGAAGATCTGGACCTCGCCCGAGCCGTCGTCGACCGTAAACTTGAAGCCGAAGGGAAGATCGCTCGACGGCGGTTGAATGATCGCTCCGACGACGCGGACGATCAGCCCCTCGGTCGCTTCACCGACACCGGCGGTGGACACCCATTTGGGCTCAACCTTGGGGCCCGCGCCGTGCAGCTTGACATCCGAGAACGGATCGCTGGGCACCAGGATGAGGAGGCCGGCGCTGTCCTGCAGCGTGCCGGTGACGCGCGCCTGCCGCCGCGGAGCCACGTTCAGATTGACCTGCATGCTGACGAAGATGCCGGCAGTCTTGTCCTGCAGCCCGAAGCCTTTGTCGAAGAAGCTCGATTCGAACGCGCCGGAGGGCGTGCTCACCGAGCCGTCCACGGTGACCACGGTGCCGAGCGGCAGGCTGCGGGCCTGGGCGATCGATATCGCGTGCGGTGCGGCGTGCGCGCTGACCGCCATGAAGACGAGGAGCGCCACGGAGAGAAGCCGGAGGACGTGTCGCGATGGAGTCATGGATGGTTCCTTTCTCTTGAGTGCGCCGTAGCGGGCGCGGTTGAGATCAATGCCGGCTCCGAGCGCCAGCGGTGCTGGCATCGTGAGCGGGAGGCGATTATAGTTTATAGAATTCTTCTTATCGAACGCATTCGCGAACCCGGCGTGCCGCGAATTTGGCCTGGACTCTCAGGGAGTGGCCGAGGACGCGCTGGCGGCGATTCGCCTGTTCTATGAGGCGGCAACGAGGGAGAAGGCGACGGCGGAGTTGGCCCGCCAAACCGTCGGGCGAAAGCTAACTCACCGCCGCTTGGCCCTCCATCGTGCGTCAGGGGAGCGGCATGCGCTGATAGAGGAAACCGTTGAGGTAGCTGCAATCGAACGTGGTGACGGGGACCGAGGCGGGGTTGAACGGGTCCGCCCCCGGCGGGAAGATCTTGCCCTGGCAGCTCGCGGCCATGGTCTTGAAGTTCGCCGAGAACTGGTAGACGTAGTCCACGACCGCGGTGCCGGAGAACGCGGGCGGCCCCGTGACGTCGAAGTTGAGGTTCAGGAAGCGCGCGGTCAGCTTGCGCGGCCCCGCGACCTTCCAGGAGCCGAGGCTGTCGCTGAAGGTGAACCCCCCGGCGCCGGACGTGACCTGGTCCGACAGGGTGATCTCCGCTGTGCCGTCCTGGTGAAGCTGGAGGATCTCCGCCCTCAGGGGGAGGGACGCTAAGTAGGTGCCGGTGAAATTGCCACTGTCGCCGTCGGCCATGGCGGGGCTCGCTCCGAGGGCGAGGAGTGCAGGGATAGCAAGCAGGCGTGCGAGTTTCATGGAATTCTCCTTATTGGACGTGTGCGTTGGATCTCCAGCGGCGGGCGGGGGCGCTCCGCGGCAGGGGTGTCAGGCCTTCCGCGAAGACGCCGCGCGGGGTTCCTTCAACAACAGGAGATGAACTGATCGCAGGAGGCGCCGCCGCAGTCGGCGCTGGTGTGGCAGGTGCGGACGCTGCTGCAGCCGCAGTGGCAGTAGCCCAGGCGGCGTTCCGGCGGATTCATGAAATCGGGGAGGGTGCTCTCGGCCGTGGGAGCCGGGCAGGTCTCGGCCTTCGCGGTCTGGCTGGGGAGAACGACTCCCGTCCCACAGTTGGCCGGTAGTGGCGAGGGCGCCGTCACCGCGGCGGTGGGAGCCGGAGCGCCGGTGAGCTCCGCGGCACTGGCCGGCCCCACGCTCAGGGCGGCCAGCAGGACGGCGGCGGCTGCGATCATCAATCCGAGCAGGTTCTTGCGCATAGCGTTCTCCTTCTTGCGAGAGAGTCCAGCATGGAAGACTTCGGACGAGACCCCCGAGAGAGAGGCCCCCAACAGGAAAGTGCGGCCTGCCTGGAAAGAAGGGACAAGGGAGCGACCGCCTCGATCTCGTCGAGCCCGGTTGCCCTGGGAGGCGCCGGCAATCCAGCTCGGCCCGCCGCGCCTCGGCCAGGGACTCTTTCGCCGAGTCCGGCGTGTTAGAGTGTTTAGATAATTCGTTGCCCCCTGAATCCTTGGAGGGGGAGGATGATCCCGGAGCGTAGCCGGATGCCCGCCTGTCACAGGAGGTCCCATGACCATGCTGTGCCTCTCACGCCATTCTGTCCCGTTGCTGAAGCTCCCGTTGTCTTTTCTCGTCTGTCTTGCCGTCGCGTTGCCCGCAGGGGCTGGAGGAGGCCGCCTGGCTGACTTCAAGGCAGCCACTTCCCAACCACCGGGGCGCTTCACACTCTTCGAGAGCGGCCAGGTCCGGCCTCTGGCCCTGTCTCCGAGCGGGAAGCTCCTTTTCGTGGCCAATACACCGGACGGCCGCCTCGAAGTTTTTCGCATCAAGGACCATGGTCTGGAGCACCGCACCTCCATTCCTGTCGGCCTCGAGCCGGTGGCCGTCGCGGCGCGCAATGACAACGAGATATGGGTCGTCAACCATCTCTCCGACAGCGTCAGCGTCGTGGAGCTGACCCAGGGCCAGCACAGCGGCCGCGTCGTGCGCACCCTGCTGGTGGGAGATGAGCCGCGCGACATCGTCTTCGGCGGGACGGGAAAAAACCGTGCCTTCATCACCACCGCGCATCGCGGCCAGAACGTCCCCTACGATCCCCAACTCGCGATTCCCGGCGTGGGCCGGGCGGATGTCTGGGTTTTCGATGCGGATCATCTCGGCGGCACGCTGAGCGGGACGCCGCTCACCATCGTCACCCTGTTCAGCGATACGCCGCGCGCCCTGGCGGTCTCCCCGGACGGCGGCAAGGTCTACGCGGCGGCGTTCCACTCCGGAAACCGCACCACGACCGTCCACGAGGCTTTCGTCCCGGACGGCGGGCAAGCCGCGGGGGGCCTGCCCGCGCCCAACACCAACGCCGCCGGCGTTCACCAGCCGGAGGCGGGGCTCATCGTCCGGTTCAACGGCACCCACTGGGTCGATGAGCTCAACCGGGCCTGGGACGACCAGATCCGCTTCACCCTGCCCGACAAGGACGTCTTCGTCCTCAACGCGAACGCCAGTCCGCCGGCGCAGCTCGCCGGAACCGCCGGGTACTACCAGGGCGTCGGCACCATCCTCTACAACATGGTGGTGAATCCGGTGAATGGGAAGGTCTACGTTTCGAACACCGAGGCGGACAACGAAAAACGTTTCGAGGGGCCCGGCACCTTCGCCGGCCACAGCGTCCGCGGCCACCTCCACGAGAGCCGGATCACCGTCCTCGGCCCGGCGGGAAGCGTCGCTCCGCGGCACCTCAACAAACACATCAATTACGCGGTCTGCTGCGCCACGATCCCGAACGCCGAGAACGACAGGAGCCTCGCGTTCCCGCAGCAGATGGCGGTGACGCGCGACGGCAGAACCCTGTACGTCGCGACCCTCGGCACGTCCAAGATTGGCATCTTCGACACCCATGCTTTGGAAAACAACACGTTCACGCCGAGCACCTCGGATCAGATCAAAGTCTCCGGCGGCGGCCTGACCGGCCTGGTGCTCGACGAGGACGCGCACCGGATCTATACGCTGACCCGCTTCGACAACTCGATCGCGGTCGTCGATACGGTCTCGGGCGCGGAGATCGAGCACGTCGCCATGTACAATCCCGAGCCGCCGAGCGTGGTCGCCGGGCGTCCGTTCCTCTACGACACGTCCCGCTCTTCGAGCCACGGGGATTCCTCCTGCGCGAGCTGCCATGTCTTCGGCGACTTCGACAGCCTGGCCTGGGACCTCGGCAATCCGGATGGCTCGGTACAGCCCATTCCGGGGCCGTTCGAGATCGCGCCTTCGGAGTTCGGCCTGCTGGACAGCCATCACCCCCTCAAGGGACCGATGACCACGCAGAGCCTGCGCGGCATGGCGAACCACGGGCCGATGCACTGGCGCGGCGACCGCACCGGCGGCCTCGACAACCCGAGCGCGCAGCCGGACAGCGGGACCTTCGATGAGGTCGCGGCCTTCAAGAAGTTCCAGGCGGCCTTCCCCGACCTCCTGGGGCGCAGCGGGCCGATCGACGACGCGGCCATGGAGGCGTTCGCCGTCTTCATCCTTCAGGTCACGTATCCGCCCAACCCGATCCGTAGGCTCGACAACCAGCTCACCCCGAGCCAGCAGGCCGGGCACGACTTCTTTCTGCACAGCTTCTCCGATTTCACCCGCCTGGGCACCTGCACGTCCTGCCATGCGCTCGATCCCAACGCGAACCAGGAATATGGCGTGACCGCGCCAGGCTTCTTCGGCACCGACGGCCGCTATACCTTCGAAGGGGGCACGGAAGCGTTCAAAATTCCCCACCTCCGCAATACCTATCAGAAGGTCGGCATGTTCGGGCTGAAGACCCGGCCGGGTATGCCAACCAGCGACGCCTTCCTGGGCGACCAGATCCGCGGCTTCGGCTTCACGCACGACGGGGCGGTCCCGACGATCTTCAATTTCATGAGCATCACCACCGACTCGGGAGGCTTCAACCAGTCGCCGGCGATTCCCGGCGGATTCCTGCCCGGACCGGCCGGCGAGCTCCAGAAACGGCAGGTCGAGGATTTCGTCTTCGCCTTCGACAGCAACCTGGCGCCGATCGTCGGGCAGCAGACGACGCTCACCCAGGACAACGGGGCCGTGGCCGGACCGCGGATCGACCTGCTGCTCGACCGCGCGAGGGCGGGGGAGTGCGACCTGATCGCCAAGAGCGGGGGCGGCCACGGTGAAAAGGGATATCTCTACGACGTCGCGACGGGCCGTTTCCTCGGCAACCGGAGCCACGACGCGCCGCTCTCGGACGCCAGCCTGCGGCAACGCGCTTTCGAGAAAGACGGTGAGCTGACCTACACCTGCGTTCCACCGGGTTCGGGAGCACGCGCTGGCATCGATCGCGATGAGGACGGCGTCCTCGACGGCGATGAGGTGCCCCCGGGGTGAAAGCCTGGCGCCAGTCCTCCGGCCGCCAGGGCATGTCGCTTGCAGAGTAGTCCCTGGACAAGGAGAGCTGACGCCATGGCGAATGAGAAGAAGACATCGGGGCCGGATCCGCGTTTCGTCCGTTACGAGGAAGAGGAGGCGCCGGGGCTCGGCCCGGGGTCCGCCGGCCAGGCCGGCGACACCATGGGCCTTTCGCGCTCCGAGGTCGAGGGGCCGGAGAGCGTCGAGGAGCTGCTCGAGGAAGGGCAGTCCTTCGAGGCCGGGATCATCAGCGGCGTCGAGGACGCGCCCGACGCCGACCAGGGCGAGGTCCGCACGCGCCAATTCCCCGAGGACGACGTCCCGCAGGAATACCTGGACGACGAGATACCCGGACGGGGTTGAGCTAAATCCTGCCGAGCCGCCAGAGGGCCCGCGCCGAAGCGCTGCCGAGAACGAGAGGTGGTATCGCCCATCGTAGGTTCATCGTCTTTCGGAGGGCTGTGGCCGCTGCCGAGACGTCCCGTCGTTATAGCTCTGCGGAGGGCGTCGTGGACGGGCTGGGAACGTCTCTACGACCTTCGCTGAGAATATGACGTGTTTGGCAGACTTTATGGGGCGGCCGGGGAGACCCGGCCGCCTGCCTGCCAAATCCGGTTACGGGGTCGTCGAGTTGTACAGCGCGCCCTGATCGACCGGCCCGCCGTTGCCCTGGTCATGGGGCACGCCGACCGTCACGGAGCCGGTGCAGCTTCCGCTGGCGCCGGTGGCGGTGAAGTTGATGTGGTAGACGCGGCCGTCGCCATTGCCATCCCGCTCGGAACGAACCGAAGGAGTGGAGGTGCCGACGCCGGTGGCGTCTGGGATGGTGTTGCCGCTGCCCGGGCTCTGGACCGGCTCATCCTGGAAGATGCTGGTCACCGTGATCGTCAGCGCACCGGGGGCCGGATTGACGACTCCCGAAATCGTGATGGCCACGAATTTGTGATTGGGTGGCCAGAGCAGATTCGGGCTCGCCGTGGCGCTCGCGCAGCTCGGCGGGGGGAAGACGACGGTGACCACGGTCGAGCCCGTCGCCACGCCGCCGTCGTCGTCCGCCACACGGACGTTGACCGTATGGTTGCCGGCGGTTGCGAACGTGCAGGAGGCGCTGTTGCCCGCCTGCGGACCAATCTCGAACGTGCCGTTGTTGTCGCAATCGAAGCTGTAGGTGAGTGGATCGTTGGCGCCGGCCGGATCGGTGGCCGTGACGGTGACGGTGGCAGGATTGCCCACGATCACCGGTCCGTTGTTGCTGACGTTTACGATGGTCGGAGCCACATTGTTGACCACCAGCGCGAAGCTCGTGGTGCTGGTGCCGCCCTGGCCGTCGTCGCCGGAGATGGTGACGGTCTGGCTCTGGGTGGGTCCGTCGGTGGTGCCGAAGCTCCACGACCAGGTGCCGTCGCCGTTGTTGACCACCGTGCCCACGGAAGCGGTGAGGGTCACGGTGTCGCGGTTGATGTCCTTGACGGTGCCGGTGTTCGTGGCCGTCTGCCCTTCGTTCGCGGCGACGCTCGCGTTGTCGGAGGAGAGGGTCGGCGGCACTTCGATCACGCGCGCGATGGTGAGGCCAAGGGGAACCGCCCCCACCGGAACGGTCGCGACCACCGTATTGGTCGCCGTGTCGATGACGGCAACCTGGTTGGCGCTGGCGATCGACACATAGGCAAAGGAGCCGTCCGGCGTGACGTCGATTCCTGTCGCCACCCCTCCCACCGGCACGGTGGCCACCACCGTGTTGGTCGCCGTGTCGATCACGGAGACAGAGCCGGCTTGATTTGCCTGGTAGACGGTAGCCCCGCCGGGCGTGATGGCGCTATCGAACGGTCCACCTCCTGTCGGGATGGTGGCGACGACCGCATGGGTTGCCGTGTCCACGACCAGGCAGTTGCCGGCTGTGGAATTCGACACATAGGCAAAGGCCCCATCCGGCGTGAAAGCAATGCCAAGCAGTTGGTTGAAGAAGGTTAGGGGAAAAGACGTGGCGATCGTATTGGTCGCCGTATCGATGACCACCATCCCACCGTCACCAGTCGCCACCCAGACCGAGGCCCCATCCGGGGTAGTGGCTAACCCTTGAGGAGAGGGGCCAACCGTCAACGTGGTGACCACGGTATTGGTGGCCGTGTCGATGACGGAGACCGAGTTGGAGCCATTGTTGCCCACATAGAGGAAGGCCTCATTGCCGGAGAAGGTGGGGAAGGACGGGTTGGCTCCAACCGGAATGGTGGCGATCACGGAAGTGGTCACGAGATCGACCACGGAGACCGTGTTGGGAGCCGCCGCCACGTAAGCGAGGCTGCCGGCGGCGTTGATGGCCAGAAACCGCGGCCCACCAGGAATCGGGATGGTGCCGACATTCGTGTTGGTCAGCACGTCGACCACCGAGAGGGAACCGCCGGCAACGTTCGCCGTATACGCGTTGAGCTGCGCCATCGCGGCCTGGGCTCCGAAGAGCAGGACGAGCAGGGCGAGCGCTACCAGCCGGACGGCTCCGCCGAGAGCGGTCCTCGATACGTTCTGTACTGGATCTTTCATGAATTGATCTCCTTTTCCAAAAGCTACGGCAACGTCGAGTTGTACAGCGAGCCGCCGTCGATCGGATTGCCGTGACCCTGGTCATGGGGCACGCCGACCGTCACGGAACCCGTGCAGTTCCCGCTGACGCCGGTGGCGGTGAAGTTGATGTGGTAGACGCGGCCATCGCCGCCGCCGTCCCGCTCGGAGCGGACGGACGGATTTCCAGTGCCGACGCCCGTGGCGTCCGGAGCGCCCGCGGTCGGCTCGTCCTGGAAGATGCTGGTCACCGTGATCGTCAGCGCGCCGGGGGCCGGATTGACGACGCCGCTGATCGTGATGGCCACGAATTTGTGATTGGGTGGCCAGAGGAGGTCCGGGCTCGCCGTGGCGCTCGCGCAATTGGGTGGGGGAAGGATGACGGTGACCACGGTCGAGCCGACGGTCACACCGCCGTCGTCGTCCGCCACGCGCACCTTGACCGTGTGGCTGCCGGCGGTGGCGAACGTGCAGGAGGCGCTGTTGCCCGCCTGCGGACCAATCTCGAACGTGCCGTTGTTGTCGCAGTCGAAGCTGTAGGTGAGTGGATCGTTGGCGCCGGCCGGATCGGTGGCCGTGACGGTGACGGTCGCGGGATTGCCCGTGATCACCGGTCCGTTGTTACTGACGCTGACGATCGTCGGAGCCACGTTGTTGACGACCAGCGCGAAGCTCGTGGTGCTGGTGCCGCCCTGGCCGTCGTCGCCCGTGATGGTGACGGTCTGGCTCTGCGTCGGGCCGTCCGTGGTGCCGAAGCTCCACGACCAGGTGCCGTCGCCGTTATTGATCACCGTGCCCACCGAGGCGGTGAGGGTGACCGTGTCGTGGTTGTTATCGGTCACGGTACCCGTGTTGGCCGCGGTCTGGCCTTCGTTGACGGTGACGCTCGCGTTGTCGGAGGCGAGGACGGGCGGCACGTTCGCCGCGCGCCCGATGACGATGCCCCAGGGTCGCGATCCCGTGGGGAGGGTCGTGACCACCGCCTGGGTCACTGTATCGATCACCGAGATGGTGTTGTCGTTGAAGTTCGTCACGTAGGCGAAGGCGCCATCGGGCGTGAAGGCGAGAGCTCGCGGGAACGCTCCCACCGGCACGGTGGCGGCTACTGTGTTCGTCGCCGTATCAACGATCGAGACCGTGTTGCCCAGAAGGTTGGCCACGTAGGCGAAAGCCCCGTTGGGCGAGACGGCGACGTAGAACGGCCGGTTTCCCACCGGCACGGTGGCAACCGCCGTGTGGGTCGTCGTGTCCAGTACGACGAACGAGTTGGAGCCGAAATTCGCCAGGTAGGCAAAGGCCCCATCGGGACTGAAGGCGATCGAGGCCGGCGCGGTTCCCAAGGGGAAGGTCGTGCTCACCGTACTGGTGGCCGTGTCGATCACCGAAATGACGCCGAAAGCATCCGATAACCAGACGGAGGCGCCGTCGGGGGTCATGGCGATGGATTGAGCCACAGTACAGGGTATGGTCGAGGTCACCGTCATGGTCGCCGTGTCGACCACGGAGCTCGTGAGGCTGTTGTTGTTGGCCACGTAGGCGGTGGCCCCATCGTGGGTAACGGCGATGCCGAGCGGGATCTGGCCCGTCGCCACGGAGGCGACGATCGTGTTGGTCGCCGTGTCGATCTTGGACATCCCACTGGAAGTTGTGACGTAGACGAACTGTCCGTCGGGGCTCAAGGTGACCGCTCTCGGAATGGAAAGCCCCGATACGGTGGCAGTTACCGTGTTGGTGGACGTATCGATCACCGAGAGGGAGCTGATCCCTTGGTTGACCACATAGGCGTTGACCTGTGCGAATGCGGCGCCGGCTGCGAAAACCACGGCCAGCAGGGTGAGCGATACGAGGCGGACTGCTCTACCGAGAGCGGTCCTCGAAACGTTCTGGACTGGATCTTTCATGTACGCATCTCCATTCATGCAGTCTTCAGATGTTTCCGGGGAAGCGCTCCCCGGAAGTGTGGCCCTCCCAAGCTCGAATCCCTTGAGCCGGCTTTACTTTAGGATTCAGTCAGAGGGTAGCGGACCGGAAGGGCTTTGACCATCGTCTCCAGGGAGGATTTTTTTGGGCCTCCGCCTCCTCTCTAGGGAGGAGGCGGAATGAGGGAAATCCCTCATCGCCGAGGAAACCCTACCCAAAGCTCTTGACCTTTCTCTGACCCGTGATTACTGTCTGAAACCCCATAGGCGCTAACTTGACGTGCCTGAGAGCTCCCCCGCCCAAAACCCCTCATCACCCCGGCCCTCTTCTCCATCCTCCCCCCGCCCGCCGGGAGAAGAGGGAGAACAGCCAAGTCCACCTCATCAGCCACCGCAACCTCGCCTTTTTTGGCGCTCCCCTCTCTCCCGGTCGGCGGGGGGGAGGATGGGAGAGAGGGGTCGGGGGAGTGAGGGTCTTCGGGCGGGGGAACCTCCCAGCCAAGTCGAGTTGGCACCTGCGATAGGCTGTGCTCTCGAACCATGAGGAGCGCACCATCCATGACCTTTTCGATCCCCAAAGGTCCCTGCGACGAAGGCGTAGTCCTGAAAGGCAAGGCCAGTCGCCCCTGTGACCGGTCGGTCGAGCCCTGGGTGCTGGCGGCGACAATCCTTGGCTCCAGCATGGCCTTTATCGACGGCACGGCGGTCAACGTCGCGCTGCCGGCCCTGCAGGCGAGCCTGGGGGCCACGGTGGTGCAGGTGCAGTGGGTGGTCGAGGCCTACGCCCTGTTCCTCTCGGCCCTGCTCTTGGTGGGTGGCTCGCTGGGCGATCACTTCGGCCGGCGGCGGGTGTTCCTCATCGGCGTCGCGGGCTTCGCCCTCGCTTCCGCGTGGTGCGGCCTGGCGCCGGGAACGAATCAGCTCATCGCGGCGCGGGCCGTCCAGGGAATCGCGGCGGCGCTGCTGGTGCCCGGGAGCCTCGCCCTCCTCTCGGCTTCGTTCGACGAGAAACGGCGCGGCAAGGCCATTGGCACGTGGTCCGGCTTCGGCTCGATCACCGCGGCCGTGGGGCCGCTGGTGGGCGGCTGGCTGATCGATCACGCCTCGTGGCGCTGGGTCTTCGCGCTCAACCTTCCGATCGCATTGGCGGTGATCGTCATCGCGATGCGTTACGTGCCGGAGAGCCGCGATCCCGAGGCCACCGGCCGCCTCGACTGGCCCGGAGCGCTCCTCGCCACGGTCGGTCTCGGCGGCGTGACGTTCGGGCTCATCGAGTCGTCGCGGCTGGGCTGGGGCAACCCGGAGGTGTGGGGAGCGCTGGCGGTCGGAGCCTCCTGCCTGGCTGCTTTCCTGGCGGTGGAGGCGCGGACCGCGCAGCCCATGATGCCCCTCTCGCTCTTCCGCTCGCGGACCTTCGCGGGAACCAACCTGCTGACGCTCTGGCTCTATGCGGCGCTCGCCGGAGTCTTCTTCTTCCTGCCGTTCAACCTCATCCAGGTACGGGGCTACAGCGCCACGGCGGCCGGGGGTGCGCTGCTGCCGTTCGTAATCCTCATGTTCTCTCTCTCGCGCTGGTCCGGTGGGCTCGTGGACCGCTTCGGGGCTCGCAAGCCGCTGATCGTGGGGCCGGCCGTGGCCACCTGCGGTTTCGTGCTGTTCGCGGTACCGGGGACCGGCGGCAGCTACTGGACGGCGTTTCTCCCGGCCACTCTCGTCCTGGGCCTGGGCATGGCGATCAGCGTGGCCCCGCTCACCACGGCGGTGATGGGAGCGGTGGGGGAGAGCCATGCCGGAGTGGCCTCCGGCATCAACAACGCGGTGTCCCGATGCGCGGGTCTGCTGGCCATCGCGGTGCTGGGCCTCGTTCTGCTGGGCGTTTTCAGCAACAGCCTCGACCGCCGCCTCGACGGGCTCAACCTCCCCCCTGAGACGCGGCAGGCCCTGGCTTTGGAGCGCACGCGGCTGGCCAACCTCCAAGCCCCGGCTTCCGCATCGCCCGAGGTGAAGGCGCGGATCCACACCGCGGTCGGCGAGGCCTTCGTGGACGGCTTCCGGCGTGTAATGCTGGTGGCGGCCGGCCTCGCGGTGCTGGCGTCCTTGAGCTCCGCGAGTCTTATCGAGGGCAAGCCAGTCGAGGGAAAACCGGTCGAGAGCAAGCCTTCTTGAGCCCATTTCCAATCCGGCGTAAAGTTCCGTCCGGACCTTGAGGAGAGACCCATGAACAAGAGATCGGCCTTCTGTGTTGTCCTCCTGGCAGCCTCGGCGGCTCTCGCCACGGCGGCTGCCGATGCCCCGCGTGCCCGGGACTTCGACTTCACCTACACGGCCCACGTCACGGAGCTGCCGGCGGACGCCCACCGGGTGGACGTCTGGTTGCCCTACCCGGTAAGCGACGCGAACCAGGACGTCACCGTCACGGAGGTCACCGCGCCCTTCAAGCATGAGGTCGTCAAGGAGTCCAGGTTCGGCAACTCGATCCTGCACCTCACCGCCACGGACCCCAAGGTGCCCGGCTTCGACGTCGAGATGAAGATCCACGTGCGGCGCAAGGAATATCTCCACAATGCCTTTGCATCCCTGAAGACGGACGCCAAGAGCACCCGCCCCGAGGCTGTCGCGATGTGGCTGAAGCCGGACCGCCTGGTGCCGAACGACGAGAGCGTTCGCGACCTCGCCCGCGAGGTGACGAAAGACAAGCAGGGCGACCTCGCCAAGGCGCGGGCCATCTACGACTATGTGGTGGACACGATGGCCTACGACAAGACGGGCACCGGCTGGGGGAACGGCGACATCAAATGGGCCTGCGACGCGAAGCGGGGCAACTGCACGGATTTCCACGCCCTGTTCATTGGGCTCAACCGCGCGGTAGGAATCCCGGCCAAGTTCGCGATCGGTTTTCCCCTGCCGCCGGAGCACGGAGGCGGTGAGATTCCCGGCTATCACTGCTGGGCGGAGTTCTATCTGGACGGCTACGGCTGGGTGCCCGTCGACGCCTCCGAAGCGCGCAAGCATCCGGAGAAGCGGGCCTACTTCTTCGGCGCCCACGACGAGAACCGGGTGCAGTTCTCGATGGGACGCGACATCGTCCTGAAGCCCAAGCAGGCCGGCGATCCCCTGAATTACTTCATCTATCCCTACGTCGAGGTCAACGGCCAGCAGTACGCGAAGGTTTCCAAGGCCTTCCGCTACAAGGACCAGGACGCGGGGGCGCGCGCCGCCGCGAGATAGTCTGAGGGTCTACGAATTGTCAAGGAAGACCTATTTCTATGAAACGCGCCGTCTTTCATCTGCCTTGGCTCTTCGGGCTTCTACTCCTGCTCGGATCGCTTTTTTGGTTTGCGGGAGCCGCGTTACCGTACCAGGACGCACCGCCGGATCTCTTGCTACGGCAGGACGAAGAGCTTCGTCACGCGATGATCTCCATAGCCTCCGGCGCCTTGCTCTTCCTTGGCGGCCTCATCGGGCTGGGCGTGTTGGCACTCCGGCGCCGGAGCAGGCGCCATGAAGCCAAGACCGCAAGGAGCTGAGACCCTGAGAGTCGCCGAATCTCCGCCGTCTTCCTCCATGGGATTCGGCGGCGCTGAGGAGACTGACATAGCAGGGCTCGTCCAGGTGCCTCATGAACTGGTCAATGAGGTAAGCCGAGCCCTGAGCATCCGTCGGCCAAGGCGCCTGCTGGCGCCATTCGGTCACGAAGGCGGAGGGAATCAGAGCTCGGCCTCGACCGTGGTGTTGATGGCGACTTTCCAGCGGAGGTCCCTGGGGGTCCCTCGCATGGGCACGGCTGGGGTGAGAGGGGTCACGTGGGGGGCCTTGTCCGCCACGAAGGCGGCCAGGCCGCTGGCGGCCTCCTGGGCGCCAAGGTGTTCCAAAAGATAACCAAGCCGTTGGCTCCAAGGGAGGGGCGAGAGCCGGGCCGCCTCGGCAAGCCGGTCCGGATCCAGCGACTCCGCCAACTCAGATAGGACGGTCACGATGTTGTCCAGACCCGCGCAGTGCTCCGGGTAGCCCACCAGATCGAAGGCCGTGGCCTCGGGAGTCGAAACCCGCAGGGTCCCCCGGGGTGTGTTGAAAAGACGGACCGGGATTTCCCGGCTGTTGCTCCGGGCGATGAAGGCAATCAGCACCCCGCCGCAGCCCAGGGCCGAGCGGTTTTTCTTAGTCACCACTTGCAGTTGCTGCGGGCGATGGTGGGCGGCGCCATGGTATTCGGCGGCGCTGAGGAGACCGACGTAGTAGGGCTCGTCCAGGTGCCTCATGAGCTGGTCAATGAGTTGCTCGCCTGGGAGGCACCCGATCCGCCGGTATTCCGGCGGGACGATGACGTAGAACCCCCGGAACGGCACGGCGATCTCGCCTTTCCGCATCAGGCGGCGAAGCGCGGCCCGGGTTGCCACCTGCGAGATCCCGAGGGCTTCGCCAGCCTCCGTCGTCGTGAAGTGATAGCGCCCAAGGGAGGCGAGCTGGTCGATGTACTGGGCGGCCGTCATGGCGGGAGAATCTCTAGTCTAGATCATTCTGGGCGAAAGTAACGCCTGGCGTTACTTCTGTCAACTCATCTTCGGGCCAATAGTGACCCTGGCCGGCTGGCGTCACGGAAGTCCTGCGCCTCCGGAAAGCCGTTATCATCTTGCCATGCGCTGCGTTTATCCGCCTTGGAAGCCAGCACTGTTCCGAGCCGTTCTCGGAGTCCTGGTGGCCAGCCTTGCGCTGGCAGCCGGCTCTGGATGGAATGACTGGCCGACAGCGGCCGCCTGCGCCGACGGCCTGGAGCTCTTCTTCACCCGGGTCGATGGCACAGGCCCCAATCCTCAGCCCGCGATCTATCGCACGACCCGCAAGAACCTGCAGACACCGTTCGGCCCGCCCGAGCGCATCGCCGCGATCGAGGGTTTCGCCGAGGCTCCCACCCTGTCTCCGGACGGCCGCTCGCTCTACTATCACCTGCTCGGGGCCGGGCGTTTCGTGATCTATCGCGTGACGCGGTAAGGTGAGCCATGGGCATCGTCACCCAGAGCGTCGTCTCCCCTCTCGGCTGCTGGACGCAGAGCCGGTGGAGCCCCTCGCACCTGGCGGGCTTGGTCGAGGGGTTCTGGTACTTCGAGGGGCGGACAACCTTCGCCCGCGAGCGAAACTTCCCCAACGGGATGTTCGAGCTGATCGTCCACTTTGGCGAGACGTACCGGGTCGTCGAGGGACCGTGGACAGGGCGTTGCTCGACGGCCTGCTTCGGCGGGCTGATGTCCGGCCCCTCAGTGGTCGAGGCGCCGGCCTCGTCGCCACCGGTGCTCGGTATACGGCTCCATCCCGCCGGAGCCTTCGCTCTGCTTGGCAGGCCGCTCTCCGAGATGGGCGGCCTTACGATCGATCTGCGGGATCTCGCGGGCGAGGCGTCGGAGGAGCTGATCGAGCGCTGCCAGGGTGCAAGCTCGGGGGAGGAGCGCCTGCGTCAGGCGGTGACGTGGGTCTCGGAGCGGGTGGCAGGCTCCCGGGGAGTGGATCCGGCCATCGCCTGGGTTGCCGGCCAGATCGAGCGGCGGGAGGGCGCGGTAACGATCTCCGCTCTACGTGAGCGGGCCGGACTCTCGAAGACGCGCCTGGCCACCGTGTTCCGTGAGCAGATCGGCGTGACGCCGAAACAGTACGCACGGGTTCTCCGTTTCCGCCGTGCCCTCACGATGGTGAACGCCGGAGACGAGACGCTGGCCGAGGTCGCGCTCGCCGCCGGCTACTACGATCAACCGCACCTGAACGCGGAGTTCCGCGAGCTGAGCGGCTTCTCCCCCCGGGAGTTCCTCGCCGCTCGTCGCTACCCCGAGAGCGTCAGCATCGCCGAGACCGTTCCCTGAGCGGGGACTTTTGGCCGTCCCGGGTGAGGAACGGCTCCATCGCATCCTCACTCCCCCAAGAACCCTCCTTGACGCTTGACGGGCAGGGGAGGCTCATAGAAGAATGGACCCCCATTCGCCTGTGACGCCGTTTCTTATCCCATGGGCCCCGGGAGGCCCGAGACTGCCGGAGTGTGGCCATGCCGAAGGACTCTCTCGCGGTTCTGTTCGATGAGTTGGAGACCCTGGTCAGCGGTATGGACGACTGGCTGGAAGACGTGCCGTATCTGCGACCTCTCCGGGACGAGGTCGCGGCCATGCTCCAGGGGACGAGGGCGCTGGCCGCCGAGCAGAGCTCCCTGACGGCGCGTCGCCAAGCGGTCACTCAGCAGTTGCGGATCCAGAAGGGTCAAGGGCGGGATCTGGTCATCAAAGCCCGCGCCGCGCTCCGCTCCCACTTCGGCCACCGCAACGAGGGACTGGTGCGGTTCCACATCCGGCCGACCCGCCGCCGCTCGCGAGCTGTCCCCGAGGAGGTGGGGATCGCCATGCCTACTCCGGCCCCGACTCCCGTCACGTCGCCCGGGCTCTCCCGAGCTCTCGGCGTCGCCCCCGACACCGCCCCGGTCGCTACCCCTGAGGCCGGCGACTCACCCGTCAAGTCCTGAGCCTTCCCGGAAGAGAGGGCAGCGTTGGCCCCGATCGGGGCCGCGTTGGCCCAAGTGAGGGCAGCGTTGGCCCTCATCGGGGCAGCCGCTGCCCCAATTTGGGCCAACGTGGCCCAATCGAGGGCCGCCGCTGCCCTGATTGGGGCAATCGTTGCCCAAGGGAGGGCAGCTCTGGCCCAACTGAGGGCAATCGCTGCCCCGATGAGGGCTACCGCTGCCCAAGTGAGGGCAGTCTCAGCCCAACTGAGGGCCAACGCTGCCCCGATTGGGGCCACGGCTGCCCAACTGAGGGCCAACGCTGCCCCGATCGGGGCCACGGCTGCCCTCGCTTGGGCCAACGTTGCCCTCACTTCGGGAAAGGGTGCTTCTCAGTGGTGGAGGAGCGGTGGAACCGTCCGCGCTTCGAGTTGACGGCATTTCAATCCGTCCGGAAGGGCGGCGGACGCCTTGACGGACGTTTCCGCCTTCGGATGCTCGTAGGTCGGGCTATCGACTAACGAAGGACTTTTTTCCAAGACCTAGGGCCGGCGCCTCGGTAAGCTCCCGTGCAGGTCACGAGAGCGTGGCCGTCAACCGAGGAGGAAACCATGTCGATCCAGGTGATTCCGTATCTACACGTGAAGGGCGCGGCCCGCGCCATCGAGTTCTACACCCAGGCTTTCGGAGCCACGGAGGTCTTGCGTCTCAGCGAGCCCGGCGGAAGGATCGGCCATGCCGAGATCCAGATCGGAGGCGCGCGGATCATGCTCGCGGACGAGTTCCCGGAGTATGGGCTTCGCGGTCCGCAATCCCTCGGCGGCACCTCGGTGGGCATCCATCTCACCGTGCCGGACGTCGACGCCGTGGCCGAGCGGGCCGTCGCCGCCGGTGGCAAGCTGTCGAAGCCCATTCAGGACGAGTTCTACGGTGAGCGGGCCGGCAAGCTGGAGGACCCCTTCGGCCACACTTGGCACCTCGTCACCCGCATCGAGGACGTGTCGCCCGAGGAGATGCAGCGGCGGTATGACGCGTTGATGGCCGGTGGGAAGGGGTAGCGGTGGGGGCGGGGGAGGGGCCTGAAGAGTAGTAGAAGATATCGACCGGAACGCCAAGGAACGTGCTGGCCCTGGCACGAGCCCAGATCCGCTCAGCATCAGGAAGCATCCTGTGGAGGGGCCAAGGGAGTTGTTTCTGACGCCCCCGGAGCTCCTGCTCGATCGCGGCCAATTGCTGGGGTGTGACCCGCGCCAGGTCAGCCTCGCAGCCCACGACTGCCAATGTCGTGAGAGCGCCCCGAGTCGACCGTGCCTCGGCCGAGCTTTCGAGAAGACGGAAACTTGGCACGCAGGCCGAGGAAGCCCCTCTGCCGTTCGAAGACGCCTGAGGAGAAAGAGACGCCATCATCACCATGCAGCTTGCCGCGAGTGCTCTCATGGCTCCCCCGATACGGGGTCGAAGAACAAGACGTCCGTCACGAGCCCGGCCCGGAAAGCGGACGTTTTCGCCAGGAGATCCCGGCGAACCGACGGCTCCTTCGCCCGCCACCAGAACGTCCAATCCTCCTTCGCGAAAAAGCTGGAAATGGCGGCACGGATTTCAGCGCGGTCCGCCGCGGACAGCTTGTAGAGCTGTTCCTTACAACCGATCAGCAGGACACGAGAACCCGTTACCGAAGGGGATTTGCCGTGAACATGAGAGGGCGACAGCTCGGTGTAACCGGGAGCACAGGGCGTGATAGGGCGAGCCTGGCCCATCGCGAGGTGGGCAGCGACCACCAGAAAGAGCATGGCCAGCCTTCCGGCAACTTGGGCTGGCTTGACTGTCCGCGACCCCAAACTCACAAGGGCCCTCCGATATCGGCGGGAGGAACTCCCTGAGGCTCTACACCCGTCTTCCGAGTGAGGCACTTGAGCTGAAGGTCATACGCCTGACACTCGAGCGCGTTGGCCCCAATGCCCATTCGAACCGCCATGCCGATCTGACGGCGATGCAGGCGCTCGTGGAAGCAACGACATTGATCCACACATTTATTGTCAGATGGCGTGATCCAAGGCTCCGGTGTCGGACCACCTCTCCGGGTGGAGCCGCTCGCGAGCAGCGTCGGAGTTATTGAAATCGGATTGTTCCGGTTTGCGCAGTAGATTTGCCTCTTCTGGCCTATGTTGGAGAACGCGGGCGCGGGGTTGCCACAGCATTCACGCTTTGGATTGGGCTTTGGGTATAGGACGCTGCAAGCCACGCCACCGGCCGGAATCGAGTCGAGCCCCAAGGGATCGATGAGACGAATCGGATTGTCCTCGACGTAGAGATAGGCGCGAGTGTATTCAAAGGCGATCAGCGGGTCCGGCTGCGTATATTGCCCCGCTCCGTATCCATACCAACGGTTGACGTTGTAGTACACCCCCGCATCGCTCCACGTGGAGTCGGTCCACTGGCCCGGAAGGCGCAGAGGTGTCGGTGACGAGCTGTAATCCGTCCCGAAAGGCTCAAAACCACCCTGCCACAATTGGGAGCCACCGGTGTCGGTCATCAGAATCGGCGCCCCCAGATGATCGGTGCTCAGGAAGCCGAGCGTCGAGGTGTACGTCGCTCCCGCTGTCACGTTTTCCAGCGTAGCCAGGGGCCGGCCGGCGAAGTAGAAGACGTACAGATCGCCGTCGACATCGGGGGTGAGAGGAGGGTGAATCCCGTCGCGGTGAGACTGGCGGTGCAGCAGAAGGCCGTCCGAGTTGTAGGTCGGGAATGCACCGCCACCTGCTCCCGTCATAAAGTTGTGGGTCGTTTCGCTCAGGAAGCCTCTCCCATCGTAGGCGTAGGTGGTGTCGAAGCGGAGTCCGTTTGCGGCCATCCGCCGGTCGTCGCCGTAGGAGATCGTGACCAAACCGTTGTCCAGCACTTCTCCCACAGCGTCGTAGCTGTAAGTCACCGCCGGTCCGCTGGGTGGCGTGATCTGGTTGATCTCCGGCTTGTGCCCTCCCGTCCCGTTCGTGAGATAGGAGTAGGTGTCCGTCGTCGCGCCCCGTGTCTCAGTGAGGCGGTTGCCGATCTTGTCGTAGGTCCAGCTTCGGGTCCCCCAAGGTCCGTTGCCCGTGGTGAGGAAGTACTGGTTGGCCTGGAAGGCATAGGTCCGGTTGTTGGACGAGTTGAGGGTGTCGGCGATCGCGGTCGGGTTGCCGAGGCTGTCGGTCGTATAGCTCCAGGAGAGGAGGCTTCCCACTGTGATCGAGGAGGGCAGGTAGCGCGTGCTGTAGGCGTGGGTCTCCGTCAGGCCGTTGCCGAGCGCCAGGCTGGAGAGCGGTCCGAAAGGTTCATAAGACGACGACGAGACCAAAGTCTGAGACGGGTTCGCGCCGTCCTGCATGCTGAGCGTGGCCTGACGGTCGGAGAAGTCGTAGGTGTAGGTGGCCTTCACGCTGTTCGGATACTCGAGGGTCAACGCGTTGCCGTTTTTGTCATAGGTGTAGATGAGATTGCCGTCGTGCGTCACCCGCCCGAAGCGGTCGTAGGCATAGCCCACCGAGTAGGCTCCCCGGTCGATCTCGGTCAGACGGCCCTTGGAGAACGATACGCCCGCGTCGTCGTAGGTGAAGGTGGTGTCCAAGTCGTCGTTCGGATAATCGAGGAAGGTGAGGCGGTCCAGGGCGTCGTAGGTGCTGGAGACGGTCACCGACCGCGCGTCGGTCTCCTGCACGCGCTGGCCGTGCTCGTTGTATGCATACGTCGTGGTGCCGGAGACGTTCGACACCTGCTGGGTCACGAGGTCGCGGTCCGACGTGGTGTAGGAGGTCGGATTGCCCTCGGCGTCGGTCACGGAGGCGAGGTGGTCCTGGACGTCGTAGGTGGAGCTCTTCACGGCGTTGCCGCCGCCCGTGCCGCCCCAGGGCTGGGTGGTTGAAGTCATCCGGTTCAACGAATCATAGGCGTAGACGGAGGTCGCCGGATTGGTCTGGCCGGCGCTCGGATGGTTGGCGTCCCAGAGCTTCGCGACGTTGCCGTCGCAGTCGTAGGCGTACTCGGTGACGGTGCTGTCAGCATTCACGATCTTGTCGGGATGGCACCGGGTGTTGAAGACGTACTGGGTCGTGGAGTCGGTCGTCCAGGAGCTGCCGTTCCAGTGCTGGAGGTCGATCTGGGTCCGGTTGCCCGCGCCGTTCAGCGTATACAAGGTCCGCTCGCCGTGGGTGGAGCTGTTGGGTTTCTTCTCGATGGAGAGCAGCCGGCCGGCGGTGTCGTAGCCGTATTCGATCACGTTGCCCAGTGGCAAGGTGGTGCGCAGGAGGTCGCCGAAGTTGTTGTAGTCGTAAGCGGTCACCTGATCCCCAGGAGTCGTTGCGCCCTGGTCGGTGCTGCTGGTGACCCGATTCAGATCGTCATAGGCGGTGACCACGGAGACCGAATTCGGATCGGTCACCTGGGTGCGCCGGTTGAAGACGTCGTAGGAGAAGCTCGTGGTGCCGATCACGGGGTCGGTCCGCGTGAGCGGCAGCAGATTGCCACGCGTGGAGTCGTAGGTATAGCTGGTCACGTCCGACGTGCTGTAGCTTGGCGGATCGACGGTGAGCGGCCGGCCTGCCGCGTTGTAGGTCGTGCTCGTCGCGTAGGAGAAGGCACTGCCGGCTTCGATGCCGCTGATCGTGCGGCCGGTCAGGTCGCCGCTCCCGTTGTAGCCCAGAGTTGTGTCGCGGTATCCGGAGCCGGAGGTCGACGGCACCTCCATCAAGGTTACGAAGGCCGGGAAGGAGGTCGAGTACTGCCAGGTGGTGGTGCGGGCGAGGCCGGTGCCGGATGCCTCGGTCTTCGAGGTCATCTGGCCGTTGGCATCGTAGGCATAAACCGTGGTGATGCCGCGGCCGTCGGTCGAGCTGGTGACTCGCAGAGGATTGGAGGAATCGGTATAGGCGTTCACGAGGTTCGCCGATCCGCAGGCGGGGCAGTCGCCCGAGAGGCTGGTCAGCTTCGGCTTGGTGCTATTCGTGTCGCGGGCGAAGACATAGGTCGAGCTGTTCCCCAACGGGTCGGTGGCGGTGGTCGTCGCCGGCAGGATCGGATTGTCGAAGCTGAGGCTCCACTTCTCGACCGCGTTGGTGCCGGAGAAGCTCGTGTCCCCCTTCCAGCTATGGATCACGTTGCCCCAGAGGTCGTATTCCCAGGCCCCTTCGACTCGCCGGTTGCTGCTGCCGTCCACCAGCTCCATGCGCGTCAGGTAGCCAGGGAAGTTGGTGTCTCCGTACGTGAGCTCCCAGGCCGGCCCGAGCGGCCGGTCGATGCGGGTCAGATCGTCGCCGGTCCAGGTGTAGGTCCAGGTCCGCGAGCCGCCGCCGACGCCGTTCTCGGTGATCGTCGCCAGCCTGCCCGAGACGTAAGTGAAGGACTCGCTACGGCCGTCGGGGAAGGCGACCGAAGTGAGCTGGCCTGAGGTATAGGTCGCCGTCTTGGCGTTGCCGTTCTTGTCGGTGGTGCTGAGCCAGCGCCCGCCGCTGTCGAACGCCTCGACGCTGCCGTCGAGGCCGTGGAGCTCCCAGCCCGAGCCGGTGCGATGGAGCTTGCGGTATTCGTCGGTCGGCGAGGCCGTGGAATACACGCCGCTGGAAAGGTTGGTGAACTCACGGAACGTGGCGTCGCGGGTGATCATCCAGACATGAGTGTCGTTGCCGGTGACGGGATCGATGACGATCCTCTCGGCGTAGTCGTGCGACCAGTAGCGGCCGAGCTCCGGAGCCCACGCGGACGTGCCGGGAAATCCAGTACCACCGGCGCCTCCGGCGGCGTAGCGCAAAGTCGCCCCGGGGCCGCTGAGGCCCGGTCCCACTCCCGGACCCCCTCCAGCCCCTCCGGAGGCTCCGCCTCCGCAGCCGCACTCCGGGCACGAGGCATCGTCCGGGCAGGACCACTTCTTGGGCGTTGGGCACCCCATCATGGCGGCTGTGACCGTGAAGTCATAGCCGCCGGTGTCCACCCACTTGCCGCAGAAGAAGCCGCAGCTCGGGAAGAAGGGAGGAGGGCAGGGACCGCCACAGGTGGAGGAACGCAGTGAATAGGTGCCGAAGCTGTACGGCGCTCCGGCGCAGGTCAAGCCCGTTTTCTGGACATAGGTGTCGACGCGATCCGAGGTGAGGTATTCGCAGAGGCTGGGATTGCCTCCTGAGGTCCAGGGAGTCGGCGCCGTCGAGGTGTCGAACCAGGTCATGTCGAGCGTGGCGTTCGGAGTGCTCGAGGCGACGGACTCGTTCCAGGGCGCCGTCACTCTGACGATCATCCGTGCCGTGAACACCCCGCCGCCCTGCGGCAGGATGGAAATCGATGGGCTGCCCACGGTGGGGACCTGGCAATTGTTGAATCCACCGCAGCCCGAACCCGTGTGGACGATATCGGTAGTCGAGCACATGCCCACCGAGAGCGGTGTACCGGGACAGGCAGTGCAACTGGCGTCCAGGCGAGCGCTACACAAGGAGAGAAGCGCGACGGCGATCAGGAAGGAAATGTAAGGGCCACCTGTCACTCCAGGAAGATTCAACCGGTCAGAGCTAGACATTGTGCACCCCTTTCTCTGTTTTCGGGCTACATCGTGGAGAAACTTTAGCAGGCCGGTAATGTTATGTATAGCTGTCAAAGTAACGAATCGGTGACGACGCACAAAGTCCGGCCGTATCCAGACATCCAGACGCGGCCTATAAGCCAGGGAAGGTCGGTAAGAGAGAGCAGAGGGGGAGAGGTAAGGGCGAGGGGCGGCCACGGTGGGCCGCCCCTACTCGATACTCAACCGATCAGGCGTTCCTGCGGCGCCTCAGCATGGCGAAGGCCAGACCCGCCAGGATCAATCCCAGCAAGGCCAAACCGAAGGCCGAAAGGGTCGGGATCTGAACCGTCCCCGGCACCGTGATGCTGGTGGGATTGGCGGCGCCACCCACCGCGGGATCATCCGTCTGCGCCGTGGACTCATTGGTGCCGTTGCCGTCGGCGTCGAAGGAGATGGTCCCCTGGTTCGAGACCGTCGTGCCGGCGGCGGCGGGCAGGATGGTGGCGGTAATGGTGATGGTCACCGAGCCTCCGGCCGGGATCGCGCCGTTCCAGGTGACCGTGTTGGTGCCGGTGGTCGCAACCGCCGTACCACTCGTCGACGTGGCGGAAACCAGTGCCAGCGTCGGCGGCAGGACGTCGATGAACTCGTTGCCCGGATTGTCGCCCTGGGCTCCGGCGCCGGTGTTGTTCAGCACGATCGTGTAGGTGAGGGTGCCGCCGACGGCATAGGGACCGCTGCTGGCCGTCTTGGTACCCGAGACCGACGCCCCCGGCGTGGCCGCGGGGGTGATGGTGTCGCTGTCGGTCGCCGAGTTGTTGGCGGGGGTCGGATCGGTGACTCCGGCGGGTGCCGTCACGGTTGCCGTGTTGCTCAGCGTGCCGGTGGCCGCGTTCGAGAGGGTGCAGCTCGCGGTGTAGGTCGCGCTGCCGCCGCTCGGCAGGTTCGCGGTGTCGTTGATGTTGCCCGAGCCGGAGGCCGTGCAGGTGCCGCCGCCCGCACCCACGCAGGTCCAGGTGCAGGTGAGCGAAGCCGGGAAGGTATCCGCGACCGTTGCCCCCGTGGCGTTGCTCGGGCCGGCGTTGCTGGCGGTGATGGTGTAGGTCACCGAGCCGCCGGCCGTCACCGAGGTGACTCCGTCGGTCTTGGTGATCGAGAGGTCGGCGCTCGCCGCCAGCGTGTCGCTGTCGGTGGCCGAGTTGTTGCCCGGGGTCGGATCGGTGACTCCGGCCGGAGCCGTCAGGGTCGCCGTATTGCTCAGCGTACCAGTGGCCGCTGCCGAGATCGTGCAACTCGCGGTGAAGGTCACGCTGCCGCCACTGGGCAGGTTGACGGAGCCGTTGATATTGCCCGAGCCGGAGGCCGTGCAGGTGCCGCCGCCGGCGCCCACGCAGGTCCAGGTGCAGGTAAGCGAGGCGGGGAAGGTATCCGCCACCGTGGCACCCGTGGCGTTGCTCGGACCCGCGTTGGAGGCCGTAATGGTGTAGGTCACCGAGCCGCCCGGAGTGGCCGTGGTCACGCCGTCGGTCTTGGTGATGGCGAGGTCCGCGGTCGCCCCGAGACCGTCAACATCCGTCGCCGAGTTGTTGGCGGGGGTCGGATCGGTGACTCCGGCCGGCGCCGTCACGGTGGCCGTATTGCTCAGGGTGCCGGTGGCCGCCGCCGAGATGGTGCAGCTCGCGGTATAGGTCACGCTGCCGCCGTTGGGCAGGTTCGCGGTGTCGTTGATGTTGCCGGAGCCGGAGGCCGTGCAGGTACCGCCGCCGGCACCCACGCAGGTCCAGGTGCAGGTGAGCGAGGCCGGGAAGGTATCCGCCACCGTGGCGCCCGTGGCGTTGCTGGGTCCAGCGTTGGAGGCCACGATGGTGTAGGTCACCGAGCCGCCGGGGGTTGCTGTAACGACGCCGTCGGTCTTGGTGATGGCCAGGTCAGCGCTCGCTCCCAGCGTGTCGCTGTCGGTTGCGGAGTTGTTGCCGGGAGTCGGATCGGTGACTCCGGCCGGAGCCGCCACCGTGGCGGTGTTGCTCAGCGTGCCGGTGGCCGCGGCCGAGATGGTGCAGCTCGCGGTGTAGGTCACGCTGCCGCCGTTGGGCAGGTTCGCGGTGTCGTTGATGTTGCCGGAGCCGGAGGCCGTGCAGGTGCCACCGCCCGCGCCCACGCAGGTCCACGTGCAGGTGAGCGAGGCCGGGAAGGTGTCGGCCACCGTCGCGCCCGTGGCGTTGCTGGGTCCGGCGTTGCTGGCGGTGATGGTGTAGGTCACCGAGCCGCCCGGGGTCGCCGTGGTGACGCCGTCCGTCTTGGTGATACCAAGGTTGGCACTGGCCGCCAGCGTGTCGCTGTCGGTCGCCGAGTTGTTGCCTGGGGTCGGATCGGTGACACCGCCCGCTGTCGCCACGGTCGCCGTGTTGGTCAGCGTGCCGGTGGCCGCGGCCGAGATGTTGCAGCTCGCGGTGTAGGTGACGCTGCCGCCGCTCGGCAGGTTGACGGTGTCGGCGATGTTGCCGGAGCCGGAGGCGGTGCAGGTGCCGCCGCCCGCGCCCACGCACGTCCAGGTGCAGGTGAGCGAAGCCGGGAAGGTGTCGGCCACCGAGGAGCCCGGCGCGTTGCTGGGTCCGGCGTTGGAGGCCGTGATGGTGTAGGTCACCGAGCCGCCCGGAGTCGCCGTCGTCACGCCGTCGGTCTTGGTGATCCCCAGGTTGGCCTGAGGCGTCAGCGTGTCCGTGTCCGTCGCGGTGTTGTTGGCGGCGTTCGGGTCTCCGGCGAGCGTCACCGTCGCGGTGTTGCTCAGTGTGCCGGTCGCCGAAGCGGCAATGGCGCAGGTCGCCGTGTAGGTGACGCTGGCGCCCGCGGGGAGATTGACGGTGGCGTCGTTGATGTTGCCGGAGCCGGAGGCGGTGCAGGTGCCGCCGCCCGCGCCAACGCAGGTCCAGGTGCAGGTAAGGACTGCCGGGAAGGTATCCGCCACCGTGGCGCCGGTCGCTCCCGTGGCGGACGAGTTCGACGCGGTGATGGTGTAGGTCACAGAGCCGCCCGGCACCGCCGAGACGACGCCGTCGGTCTTCGTAATCCCAAGATCCGCGGCCGCCACGCCGGAGACGTTGATGCAACCGTTGGCGGTCACGCTCTGGCCGTCAGGATTGGTGATGGTGACGTTCTGCGATCCCGCGACGAGCGCCGTGATGTTCAGCGTCACCTGCGTCGGATTGTTGTACGTCACGCTGTTGACAGTCGCGTTGGTGACCGTGGCGGTAATGTGACTGAAAGGCAGGGCCGGAGGTGCAAGGTTAGCCCCCGGATCGTAGAAGCCCGAGCCGCCGCTGGACGTGGCATTGATCACCACGTTGCCGGTGGGACCGCTGAAGGAGATCGGGCTGCCGGAGCAGGTGGGCGTCGCCGGCGGCGGCGCCAACAGGCGGCCGATACGCACGGCGTAGCTGTTCAAGGCCTGGTTGTACTCCTGGATGGTCCACACCGTCATGTCGTCGAGCGGGTCGACGACGGTGAAGGAGTAGTCGCCCCAGCGGCGAGGCGGACCCGGATCGGACGGTGGGTTGTAGTTCGCCGTCGTCGTTCCGAACGACACCGCGGCGACCGTCGGCGGTCCCGCCATCGTTCCGAGGGTGTCCCCGGAGAGCCGGCCCACGTAAGCCGGAGTGGCGCCGACCGGAGTGCCGGCCATGCTCATCCCGATCACCGAGTGCCCCTGGCCGGTCACCACGACCGAAGGAATGAAGTACTGCCGCGCGGCGGCCAGGGTGGCCGCGTTGTCGAACACCGTCCCCGACTGCACCACCGTCGGCGTGGTGGTGAGGTTCTGGAACTCGTACCACCGCGTCGCGTTGCGTGACGCGGCAACGGTGCTGGCGACGCCGGTCGCATCCACCCGGAAGTTGTGCGCCGCCCATAGCCTCCCGTTGCGAATCATCGCCTGGAAAAACCGGTCGTCGAGGGAGTCGAGACGGCCGTTGTTCCCGCCCGTGTTGCCCAGGTGCGTCACCGGGTTGGGGGAGGTCGTCGTCGATACCGGGACCACGATGTTGGCGGAGATGGTCGGCGTCAAGCTTCCCGGGCTGCTCACCCGGCGGAACGTGATGGCACCGAAGACCGCGTTGTCGGGCCCGACGAAGTAGCCCTCGGTGGCGCCGGTATCGAAGTTGTCGACGCCGCGCGGCGATTCCGGCCCGGCCCCCGCGCCCGCCGCCAGATTGGGAAACGCGGTGACGACCATGGGGCCCGCCCCGAGGGTCGAGGTCTTCTGCACGACGTAGCCATTGGTGCCCACGAAGGTGCCCGCGCCGGAGAAGATGTTGCAGCCGACGTAGAGGGCGTTGACGTCAATGCCCAGGGAGGGATAGTCGCAGAAGTTGCCGCTCGCGTCGGTCTGGAAAAAGAAGAAGGTCCAAACCGTGGTGCCACTGATCGTACCGTTGCTCGCCGCGTCGCTCACGGCGACCATCCAGCGGTTGACGGCCGTCGTCGAGCAGTTGGCGGCAGTGCACGGCACGTCGATGATCGACATGTACCAGCGGGCGGTGAAGCGGTCGTAGCGGATCTGCGGGTCGCTGGTGAAGTTGAGCAGCACCGGCGGGCTCACCGGAGTTTCCACCGAGGCGAAGAAGACGTCGGGATCGGCGTTGATCACTCCGTCCGCGACTCCTGCCTTGGTATAGGAACGGATGCGTCCATTGACGAAGGAGATGAACTGCGTCGGCCCCGCCGTGCCCATGGAGTCGGGAGGGAAGGCGCCGGTGTCGGTGAGCGTCGGCCCGTTGAAGGAGCCGCCCGTCGTATGAATCTTGAGCGCGCCGGGCGCCAGAGCCTTCTCGGGTGAAATCGCCGGGAAGCTCGACAGCGTCGCGGCATTCGGATGCTGGGGCAGGTTGCTACGGTCCGGGTACTCGAGCTCGTGCTCCGGGCGTGGCTTGGGCGGCGGGCTCGCCGCTTGCCGCTGCATGATGTCGGCCGTGGTCTCCCGGATGCCGGGAGTGCCGGCCAGCCTAAGGCCCGGTGTATCCGCCCAAGCGAGTCCACTGACGGAGAGCATGACGAAGATGACGAACAAGGCGAGGCGGGCACGGGGACTGGCCATAATCCTGCTCCTCCCATGGGGCGGGGTAAACCGGGGCGTAGAAATCTAGGACACCTAGGATAGGCTATCTATCAGGTCATCTTTGGCGCTGTCAAGCCGCCGATCGCCGCGGCTCCGGGGTCGATTCGTACATCATTTATTCAATGCCAAACCATCTACGGGAGTCATTCCAATGAACATTCGCCAGATCCTTCTCCTCACCATCGCACTGTTTTTTGTGCAGATCAGCCGGGCCGGGGCCGAGTCGCCGAAGACCGAGATCCACGGTGCGGCGATCCTCGATCACGCCTGCGGCAAGGTTGCCGTCAAGCACATGGGGCTGGTCCATGCCGGCAAGATGGAGGAGGCCGGCAAGCTCGGCACCCAGGAGATGCAGGACCAATGGAAGGCGATGCCCGCCAAGGACCGCGCGATGATGGCCGAGATGATGAAGGAGATGTCGAAGACGGCGGAGCAGCTCACGGCGGACATCAGGGCCGGAGGAAGCCTTGTGATCGAAGGCAACAAAGCGACATTGACAATCAAGCAAGAGCGCAAGGACGCCAACGGAACCGTCACTGATACATTGACGCAGAGCTATAAGCTAGACGGTGCCGTGTGCCGGATCTCGCGGTAGGTTCTGGAGACATTTTTGGGGGATGACTCTAAGGAAGCTCTCATGTATGCTTTCATGCCAATTCGCAGCCCCCGGTTGCACCTTTGAAGCCGCCGAAACTCGTAGGAGGTGAAAGCGTGTCGGATCTCTTTAGGAGTGGTGTAAGCCGCTTCGTCCTTTCTCTGATCGCCCTGCTCTCGTTCGTGCCGGCCGTCGCGGCCATCACCGCGCCGCCGGTGACGGGCAAACCCTCGCTCGGCATCATGGTCGACGCGAGGGTCAACCTCAAGGCCTCCTACAACCGGGCCACCGCGGCTCGCACCGCGGCGGTGACGGCCGGTGCCCTCGCCTCGCGCCAGCAGGCGAGGAACATTGCCGAGGTGATCGTCCAGCACCAGCGCGCGCTGCCCGGCCTCGACGTCAAGCTCTATGACCTGACGGGCGCCCCGTCCGAGGTGAGCAACCGCGGCGGCGCGTTGACCGCGGCTGCCGCCGGCCGCGGCAGCGAGGACATCGTGCGCGAGTTCCTGACCAAGAGCGGCGACATCTATGGGCTCTCGTCCATCGACGTCAGCGATCTCGTCGTGCTCGGCGACAGCCCGGGTGGCGACGGCGTGCTGCGCATGCTTCGCATGGAGCAGCAGATCGACGGTCTCCCGGTGTTCCAGAGCGAGACCCGGTTCCTTCTGGACCGCGACGGCCGATTGATGAAGACGGTCGGCCTGATGGTTCCGCACGCGCGCTCCTTCGCACCGCAGATCGATCCCTCGCGGCTGATGACGCCGGGCGAGGCCGTCAGCCATCTGATGGAAGCCGAAGGCAGAACCGTGGATCCTCTCTCCTTTTCGATCACCCCCCAGGGCTCCGGCCGGCTCACGCTGACGCCGCCGGATCCCGACGGCTTCATCCTGGGTTCCATCACCGCCCGCCAGGTGCTCTTCCCGCTGGCTCCCGGCCTGCTGGTGCCGGCGTGGTCGCTGGTGGTGTTCACCGGCGGCGACCAGGACTGGTACGCCATCGTCGACGCCGAGACCGGCGATCTCTTGTGGCGCAAGGGCATCCGCGACTACGCCTCGGCCCACGACGCCCGTTTCCGGGTCTACGTGCAGGCCGACGGCACGACGCCGGCCGACAGCCCGGCGCCGCAGTCGCCGAACAACGTCACGCCGGGCAGCGGCACCCAGTTCCCGGAGATCGCGCCGGTCATCGTCAGCATGCATACCGCCTACGACGCGACCGCCAGCCCGAACGGCTGGATCGACGACTGCCCGGGCGGCGTCTGCACCGCCGCGCAGACCCAGACTCTGGGCAACAACGTGTCGGCCTGCCTGGACCGGGACGGCACGGGCAACAACGTCTGCGACACGACCGCCGCCAGCGTGCTCGACGGCAATGGCCGGCCGATGGGCAACCCGGACGCCAACACCCGCAACCGGGATTTCCTCGGCACCGCGCCCCGCGACTTCCAGACCAACTACCTGCCGCCGCCGCAGGGGGGCAACCCCGAAGCCGGACAGACCTCCACCGGCAACGGCAACAACGGCACCCTGGCGATCGACCAGTACCGCCGCGGCATCGTCACCCAGCTCTTCTACGTCGTGAACTGGTACCACGACCAGCTCTTCAAGCTCGGCTTCGATGAAGCGTCCGGGAACTTCCAGGCCACCAACTTCAGCGGCATGGGCCTGGGCAACGACCGCGTCAACGCCGACGCCCAGGACGGCAATGGAACCAACAACGCCAACTTCGCGACGCCGCCCGACGGCACCTCGGGCCGGGCGCAGATGTACCGCTTCACCGGTCCGACGATCGACCGCGACGGCGACATCGACTCCGAGATCCTGATGCACGAGCTGACGCACGGCACCAGCAACCGTCTGGTCGGCAATGCCGTCGGGCTCAACTGGGACCCGGCGCGCGGCATGGGCGAGGGCTGGAGCGACTTCGTCGCCATGTCGCTGCTCAACAACACCAACGCCGACAACCCCAACGGGCAATATGGCAGCGGCGCCTGGGCCACCTACAAGCTCATCGCCGGCTTTACCGACAACTATCTCTATGGCATCCGCCGCTTCCCGTACACCACCAACCACGCCATCAACCCGATGACCTGGGCGGACGTCGACGACGTCACTAACAACCTGGGCGGCGGCATCGCGCCGACGCCGATCAACTTCAACGGCAACGGCGGCATGGAAGTCCACAACTCCGGCGAGATCTGGGCTCTGACGCTATGGGGTGTGCGCGCCCGGGTCATCGCCGACCCTGCCGGCGCCAACGGCGACGTGCCGACCGGCAACCACACGATGCTGTTGAACGTCATCAACGGTCTCAAGATGACGCCCGTCAACCCCACCTTCACGGATGGCCGTGACGCCATCATCCAGGCTGACTGCGCCACCAACGCCTGCGCCAACGAGAAGTCGATCTGGGACGGATTCGCCGACCGCGGGCTCGGCTACGGCGCCCAGTCTCCCTTCAAAGTCATCGGCCGCTACGCGAGCAGCCACCAGGGCATCCACGAGTCGTTCAGCTCTCCCTTCCTCGACGTGGTCAATCCCCTGACCGACGTCGCCATCGACGACAGCGCCGACAACAACAACGGCGCGATCGACCCGGGCGAGGCGATCAAGCTGACGGTCTCGCTGACCAATCCATGGCGCGGCGCCACCAAGGCGGTGGCCAGCGCTACGGGAACGCTCACCACTTCCACGCCCGGCGTGACCATCTACGACAACACCGCCACCTGGGGAGCCATCGCGCCGCAGGCCAAGGTCGCCGCCGGCGACACCTTCCTCATCACGGTGGACTCAACGGTTGCTTGCGGCAGCTCCATCGACTTCACCCTGACCACGACCTCGGCGAGCCTCGGCACCACCGTGGCCACTTTCCGCCTGCGGGTGGGCAACCGCAACGGTACCGACCCGGTGGTGACCTACACCGGCGATCCCAACCCGGACCTCACCATCGTCAACGGCCAGCCCCGCGGCGTCCTCCATCAGATCAACGTCACCGACGACTTCGAGATCGCCGACCTCAACTACCGCGTGGACAGCATTACGCACCCGGCCGTCGGCGACCTGAGCGCGCTGCTGCGTGCTCCCTTCGGCATCGGCACGGACCTCATCGTGCTGATCGACGGTCTCAACGACCTTGGCGGCACCAGCATCACCAACATGGTGATCGACGACGACGTGCCGCTGATCGCCACCAACGACATGGTGCAGGCGACGGCCGCGAACGCGCCTTACACCAAGTCGTGGAACCCGGTCTACAACTCTCCGTGGGCCGCGCTCGTCGATCCGGCACGCCCGGGGGACCCGGTGGGCAACCTTTCGCGCTACAAGGGCCTCAGCACCAAGGGGACCTGGTCGACGATCGTCGCGGACGTCTTCACGGCGGCACAGGGTGGCGCGGACGGCAACGGCACCCTCAACGCCTGGTCGATCCTCGTGACTCCCGTCCACTTCGACTGCACGGCCTTCGCCGCCACAGCCCTGGTGACGGCGACCAAGACGGTGAGCGGTACCTTCAGCGTCGGCGGCACGGTGACCTACACCGTGACCCTCACCAACACCGGCACCGCCAACCAGGCCGACAATGCCGGCCATGAGTTCACCGACACCCTGTCGCCCAGCCTCACGCTGGTCAGCGCCATCGCCAGCAGCGGCACCGCGGGCACCACGGGCAACACCGTCAACTGGGACGGCTCGCTGGCCCCGCTTGGCGGCAGCGTCACCATCACCATCACCGCCACCGTCAACGCCGGTACTCAAGGCATGACGATCTGCAACCAGGGTACGGCCTCCTACGACAGCAACAACGACGGCACGAACGACGCCACCGTGCTCACCGACGATCCGTCGGTCGGCGGCGCGGCCGACCCGACCTGCTTCAACGTCCCGAACGCCGCGGTCACTGCCACCAAGACGGTGAGCGGCACCTTCAAGACCGGCGGCACCATCACCTACACCATCGTGCTTTCGAACTCGGGTTCGGCGGCCTCGCCCGACAACGCCGGTCACGAGCTCACCGACGCCCTGTCCTCCAGCCTGACCCTGGTCAGCGCCGTCGCCACCGGCGGCACGGCGACGACCGCCGGCAACACCGCCAACTGGGATGGCAGCATCCCGGCGGGCGGCAGCGTCACCATCACCATCACCGCCACCGTCAACGCCGGCACGCAGAACACGACGATCTGCAACCAGGCGTCGTTCGCCTTCGACGCCGACCTCGACGGCACCAACGAGTCGACGGGCACGACGGACGACCCGGCGGTCGGCGGCGCCAACGATCCGACGTGCTTCGACGTCCAGGGCGCGCATCTCACGGCGACCAAGACCGCGAGCGGCACGTTCGTCACCGGCAGCACGGTGACCTACACGATCGTCATCTCCAACGACGGCAACACGGACTCGCTCGACACCCCGGCCATCCACGAATTCACCGACACCCTGCCGGCTTCTCTGACGCTGGTCAGCGCCTCGGCGACGTCCGGTACCGTGACGCCGCCGCCGCCGAACGGCAACACCGTCACCTGGGACGGCATCGTTCCTGCCGGCGGCAGCGTGACGATCACCATCACCGCCACCATCAACCAGGGCAACGCGTTGTCCACGGTGACCAACCAGGGCACCGTCACCTATGACTCCGACCTCGACGGCACCAACGACACGACGGTCCAGACGGACGACCCGGGTGTCGGCGGCGCCACCGATCCGACGGCGTTCGTCGTCGCCCCGGGTGTCGCGGCCGAGGTTCCGACGCTCTCCACGTTCGGCCTGCTGGGCCTCAGCCTGCTCCTGATCGGAGCCGCCTGGACCGTGCTGCGCCGGCGGACGAGCCAGGTGTAACCCCGGCAGCCTCAACGCCGGTTCCGGCGACGCCTCACTCCGCAGCCGCGGGGTGGGGCGTTTTGCTTTTCAGGGGGGTGATACTCTGACCGGGCAGCAAGATCAGCGACACGTCGAAAGGGGGCTGGTATGCGGGAATTGGTCAGAGCCTCATGCGTCCTTGGGCTGGCGTTTGTCGTGTCCGGCAGCGCGGCTCTGGCAGCGCCTGCCAAACGCGCACTGGCGGCCGGACACTCCCGAGAGGCGCTGGAGCGTGCCGTGACGCAGCAGCCGGGCGATCCGGCAGCGCACCTGGCGTTGGGGAAGTCGTATGCCACAGCCGGGTTGCGAACCTCGGCGATCCTGGCCTACCTCCGTTCCCTGAGCCTCGACTCCGAGTCCGCGCAAGCCCTGACCGCCGCGCAGGCCGTCCGGGGAATGCTGACGCAAGGTGTCAGCCAGGGGAAGGACGGAGGAATCAAGATCACGATCTCGGAGCCGTCCGAGGACAATCCTCTTTCGATCATGGACCTTTCGCTGTCCTTGACCGCAGGCACCCGCCACCTCGACGAAAGCAAGGGGAAGACGGAGATGCAGTGGATCGCGGACTCGCTCGACACCGTTTTCTCGATTGCCGAGGAGAGAGGCTTGAAAGGTCAGGATGGGTGCTTCCCCTGCCGCCAGTACCTGCCCTTTGTCCTCGACCTCAAAGACAAGTCGCTGCTCGAGCCGTTCCTCTACGTGGCAATGTCCAGCCTCCACCTGCCGGGCTCCTCCGAATGGCTCGCGGCCCATGCCGCGAAAGTCAGCGAGCTCAAGAAGTCGCTGGCGTCGAAGTCGGCTTCGTGAGCTGCTTTATTTCAACCCTTCGACCAGATAGAGAGTGGAGACCATGCGGCCATAGGAGTAGACGTAGGAGCTGCCGTCCGGGGTCAACAGCAAGCTGGACAGTGTGTAAATCCCTTCGGGATCCGGAAACGAGATCTCTCTCAGGAGCCGCCTCTGGCCCGTGGCGATATCGAGCCGGAAGACTCGGACGGGAGTGTCGAAGCGGCGCCAGATGAAGACGGCTCGACCATCGGCGCACCAGCGCACCAATTCGTCTCCCGGGGAGACGCCGGGCACGAGGCGGGGCGTTCCGGAGCCTACCGGGTAGATCCACCACCGGCCTTCTCCGTCCTGGGCCACGACTTCGCGGCCATCCGGAGAGAGAGGAAAGGAGAAGGGGAGGCTGACGACGCCGTAGGGAGTGAGAGGACGCGTCTTTCCTCCCGCCAGGTCCAGCTCGTAGAGGCGTCGAGGCTTGCCGGGTTCCTCACCCCCAATCAGGAGCCGCCGTCCATCGGGAAACCAACTGCCGAGCCCGGGATTCTTCAGAGATGTCTTGGGAAGAGGACGCGGCGACCCCGGTCCAACAGGCAGGATGAATCTGGCCCTCGTCCGTGGATCAGTGGTCAGGGCCCACTTCCCATCCGGCGAGAGGGCGGTTGACAATCCATCGCCCAAGTGGACCGCCGGGGAGCCATCCGTGCCTCGCAAGTACACGCCGCCGTTCCGGCCGGAGAGCGATCGCTGCTCGTCGAAGAGGACCGTCCTGCCGTCGGCGGTCAGGTCCTTCGCGATGGATAAGTCGAACCACGAAAGGTCGTGTTCCCGCGTCCCGCCCGGTGCGAGGCCGGCGATTCCGTGCCGGAAGGAGTTTAGCGCCAGGAGCCCGCGACCTCCCGGGGCGACGTCGAGGAGCCAGACCAGACCCGCAAGGTGGCAAAGCGTCCGCTTCTCGCCCGTCATCCGAATGACGCCCAGGGTCGTACTGGCTTCATCGAAGGTGGCGAACCAGACCTCCTCGCCCGAGGGGTGCCAGGCCAGCCCCAGAGGCCAACCCGGGACAGGCACCGAAAGCTTCCTATGTCCCTCGCGATCGAAGACGAAGAGTTTCGAGCTCCCAAGAGTTGATTGGAACAGGGCGACGAGGTCCCCATGCGGTGAGACGCGTGGCGAATCCAACCACTCCTTGGACTCATGAAGGACCTTGCCGATTGGATACTCGAGCCGCGGGCTGCCGCCGGAGCTGCGCAGTACCGCCAGATGAGCACCATCGGGAGCCCAGTCCGCCTGATGGACGTCCTGGAGGATCTCGCGCTGTGCACCGCCTGCCAGTGCCGCCTGAGCCAGGGTTCCGGTGCTGACGAAGGGATTACCCAGGAAGCGGCGCCCGAGAGAGAGAGCCATCTCGCCGCTACGGGAGACCGCCAGCACGTCGGCGTCGGGTAGAGGTAGGGCGGTCGAGTCCGAGCTGTCCGTGCGAGTCGTGAAGAGACGGATCGGTCCTCCGTCCCAGGCGGCGCCGTAGACGACCGTGGTGCCGTCCGGAGCGAAACGGGCGGAATGGATCGACCCTCGCCGGAACGTGAGCTGCCGGAAGGTGGGGAGAGGCATCGCTGCGGGATGCCACAACCAAACGCCGAGGAGCGCTCCCGTCACTCCGGCGATCAGCAGGGCGAGCGCGGGTACCCAGAGCGTGCGGCGCCTGGGACCTCGCGTAACGGGTTGCCTGCCGCTCGAGCTCGATCGCTCCGCCAGCTCCGTCTCAAGTTGGAACGCGAGATCGGACGCCGAGTGGAAGCGGGCTTCCGCGTTCTTCTCGAGGCAGTGCCGCACGATCCGGTCGAGGGCCGTGGGAACCGTCGCGGGCAGCTCCGGCGGCTCCTCCCGTAGCACCGCGGTCATGGTCTCCAGCGCCGTTTCGCGCCGGAACGCCGGCCACCCGGCGAGCATCTCGTAGAGGATGGCTCCAAAGGCGAAGAGATCGGAGCAGAAATCGGCGGGGCGGCCTCGCACCTGCTCGGGTGACATGTAGCCGGCGGTGCCCAGGATCATCCCCGGCTCGGTCAACCCGGCCGACTCGGGGCGGTCGCGGGTGGTTGCCCCATCCGCCCCCGTGAGCTGAGCCTCCGGGCCGCTGCTCGCGACCTGCCGGGCCAGGCCGAAGTCCAGAATCTTGAGGTGTCCGTCGCGGGTCAGAAAGAGATTGTCGGGCTTGAGATCCCGGTGAACGATGCCCCGGCCGTGGGCGGCGGCGAGACCCCGGGCGATCTGCAGCGCGATCTCCACAGCCTTGCGCTGGGGCAGGGAGCCAGAGGCGAGCCGGGAGCGCAACGTCTCGCCCTCCAACAGCTCCAGGACGGCGAAGGCGACGGTGCCGCTACGGCCGATGTCGTAGAGCGCCAGGAGGTTCGGATGCGACAGCGCGGCCACGGCCCGCGCCTCCCGCTCGAAGCGGGCCAGGGCTTTGGGGTCTTCGGCCAGGCGTTCCGGCAGGACTTTGACCGCCACCTGCCGTCCCAGCCGCTGATCGCGCGCCCGGTAGACCTCGCCCATGCCCCCAGCACCGAGAGGCGCGAGGATCTCGTAGGCGCCGAGGACGGTTCCGGCAGTCAGGGACAAAGCGCCTCCCGAGGCTGATTTTTTCGGACCTCCGGGAGATTCTAAATCAATTCGGCGTCAAGGCGCTTGCCAGAAAGCCCTGGGAGAGCGCAGACTCCGCCTCACGACATGCAGCTTTCGAGAGCGACCCTGGCGGCCTTGACCCTCCTCGCGAGCTCCCCGCTCGCCGCAACGGTGCCGTCGCCGGCGCCTGTGGGGATCTCCCTCGCTCAGGCCGCGGCGCGGCAGGTGGGGGTGACCACCGTCTACGACCCGGCCTACGTCCGCATCGGCTATCCGAACGGCGACGTGCCTGCCGGGCGCGGCGTCTGCGCCGACGTCGTGGTGCGGGCCTTCCGCCGGGTGGGAGTTGATCTCCAATCCGAGGTCCATGCCGACATGGTGAAGAATTTCGGCGTCTATCCCCGGAGCTGGGGATTGAAGCGGCCGGACAGCAATATCGATCACCGCCGGGTTCCCAACCTCATGAAGTATTTCGAGCGGCGAGGCAAGAAGCTCCCTCTCGACGCGTCCTATCAGCCGGGGGACGTCGTCGCTTGGCGTCTTCCCAGCGGCCTGTTTCATATCGGGGTCGTCGCCGAGGACCGCGTCGCGGGGACCGATCGGCTTTACATGATCCACAACATCGGAGAGGGCGCCCGCAAGGAGGACGTCCTCCATGCGTTCGAGATCATCGGCCACTACCGCTGGTGATCGGAACGGAAAAACCCCGCGAACGTTCCGGCCTGCTTGTAGCCACCCACCTCTCCCCAGGAGTTGACGGCGGGCTCGTCCGGTAGAACTGTTGCCTTCGCCATTCGTATCCAGGGATGGCTGAGCCTTTTGCGCGGCCGAGGTGCCTCGAAAAGGAGGTCGCATGCTGGCGGCGAGAAAAATGTCTCGTGTTCTTGTCCTCATCGTAATGACATGCGCCATCGGGGCCTGTAAGAGGGCCCCGAAGGTCCCGCCCGGCCTCGGACCCAGGATGGCTTCGAACGCCTGTGTAAAGCTCACGAGAAAAGACCTGGAAGCCATTCGGGATGCGATGATCGAATATTGTGAGACCGATCCACGGCCTTTTTATTGGGATTCCTACCTTCAAGAGCTGCGCAACGTCAGCATCTATCTGCCGGGTCAGGCTGGGAGCTTTGTCCCCGAGACGGCTTTGATTGGACTTTGGAAATGCGAGGTGCGTGACGGGCATTTCGTCATGGTCGAGCTGGGGCGTCCTCCCGGAAGAACCTCCTTTGGCGTCTACCTGGCGAGAGAAGGAGGCCGGTGGACGGTCCGCAAGGAGTTTGGTGGCTATGAGCTCTTCCGTTTCAATTGATCTTAGGGGACGAGTGGAAACTAGCCCCGTGGCGGCTGGAGAGTCGGCAAGAGACGAGCGAGCACGTCGTCGAGCCCTCCGGCGACGGCGGGGTCTCCGGGCCGGAGCCGGCGGGCGGCGTCGAGAGCTGCCTGGGCTTTCGCGCGCTCGCCGGCCGCGCCGAGGAAAAGGGCGTGGAGGAGCTGCACCTCGAAATCCTCCGGCCAGCGTTGAGCCGACTCCGCGATCAGGGCCGCCGCCTTATCGCGCTGTCCGGCCCGCGACCGGGCCAGCGCCACCAGCTTGAAGCCGCGGCTGGCCTCCGGCCTCACGACCAGCGCTTTCCGGTAGTGGGCCTCCGCCGCTTCCAGCTCTCCCTGCTGGAGCTCCAGGTCGCCGAGCGACAGCAGCGCCTCGGGTGCGATGGGATCGAGCTTCACCGCCCGGGTCAGCGCAACTCGCGCACCGGCGACGTTGCCGTCCTGAAGCAGGAGCCGGCCTTTCTCGGCGAAGACCAGCGGGCTCGTGGGCTCGGCCTTCTCCATGGCGGCCATGAACGTGCGCTCGTCATGGAAGATCGCGGTATAGCGAAGGGTGAGAACGGCGAAGACGACCGCCAGGATTGACAACACGACGATCTGCGCGCGGCGTGGCTTCAAAAAGGCGAGGCCCCACGGCAAGGCGAGCGACGGCAGGAACAGATAGCGGTCCGTCACCATCCACTGCGGGTCGAGCGCCCAGAGGTTGAGCACCGGCAGCAGCCAGATGACCAGCCATCCGAGGGGCAGCAGGAGCTCGCGTTTTTTCCTGATCGCCCACCAGGCCAATCCGGCGAGGACCACCAGCGCCATCAGGGAGATCAGGACGGGCGTCGAAAGGAGCCCGTAGACGGGGCGCTCAGGCCGGAAGATGGAGAAGCCCACGGGCCAGACGAGGAGCCGCAGATAGGTGACGAATGCCACCGGCACGGCAAACAGCGAGGCGCGAAAGCTCGGCGCGTTCTCGGCCGGCACCGCCAAGCCCCCGAGGACGACGATGCGGACGGTGAGATAGAGGACCGTCACGCCCGCCAGGACGGCGGTTCCCTGCCACAGCCGCCGCCTTCCTGGCGAGTCACTCTTCGGTTCGGAGAAGGCCCAGAGGACGGCGAACGGCAGGAGCCCGATCGCGACCTCTTTCGACAGCAGCGCCAAGCCATAGAAGAGCGCCGCCAATCCGAGAGGGAGGAGACCCTTGTTCTCTGATCTGGCGGACTGCATCGCGTGCAGAGCGCAGAGCACGAAGAGAGCCGCGAGAAGCTCCTGGAGGCCCGAGGCCCAGGCGACCGAGCTGACGTGCGCCGGATGAAGGGAAAAGACCAGCGAGGCGAGGAGCGCGACGAGCGGCGCGAAGCCCAGCCGCAGGAAGAAGCCGCAAGCCAGCGCACCGATCAGGGCGGCGATCACGAAGGACGCGGCGTGCCAGGCGGCCGGATCGCCGCCCACCAGCTTGTAATAGATCGTCGAGAGGGCCAGAAACACCGGCCGGTAATAGCTGCTGATGACGGTGTCCGTGCCTTTGCGAAGCGCCCCGACGTCGGTGAGGAACCCGCGTGAGATGCTCCCCAGATCGGACAGCGACGGGCTCGTCTTGAAGAGCACGAAGTCGTCGAGCAGGAACGTATATCCCGCCGTCCGCCAGTAAACGAGGAGAGGGGCGAGGGCAGCCGCCAGCAGAGCCCATAAGCTGCCCGGCGGCGGAGCCGGCTTCGCCGAGCCGGCCGGCGCTGCTCGTTTCGTCTCTTGCGCCGCCTGTCTTTTGAGTCGGGCCTTCCGGGACATGACCGGTACGGCCCTAAATCACCACGCCGCTCGACCGCAGCTTGAGCCGCCTTGGCGTGAAATGCGGGATGGGCAGAGGATCGAGGAAAGGCAGGCCGCTGTGCCAGAAACCGCGATGGTCCACTTTCTCCCCGGTTCTGTAGAAGTGGACGAGATAGGCGACGTCGCTCGTAGAGAACTCCGTCAGCCAGGCGTCGAGATCCTGGACTCCGAGGTCGTGCAGAAGCCGCAAGCCATAGCGGGAGGCATCCTTTTCATACCGGTCGACCTCCTCGAGCTCGGCCTCGCTGTAGGTGCCGGGCTCCTTGCTGCCGAGGTCCGGAGCCTGCCCGAGGAGATTCCACTGCACCGTATGGCCGAAGAGATGGATCAGATTGAAGGCGATGAGCTCGTAGTCCTGCTCGAAGTCGATCCAGATCGCCTCGCCGTCCAGGTCGCCTACGAAGGGGGCCGGGATGTCGACGAAGAGGATGGGAATCCCATAATGCTGCTCGATCTCGGCCCGGAGAAGCTCGATGACCTCCTGAAGGCGTTCCGGAGCCGGGGAAGGGGAGTCCGGGGCCGGTGGTGCCGGGGCCGGATTGACGTCTTGGGCGCTACGGTTCTCGTCCATTGCGAGGATCATAGCGGAGAACCTACGGGCAGACGGGCGTCCCGCTCTTGGTGAAGGCCAGGAGCCCCCGGTCGTAGGTCGCGGCGTAGATTCGGCAAGGGTCGCTGGGGTCGGCGGCGAGGTCAGTGAACATGTACGGCCTGGGGGCTTCTCCCAGGGGAGCCCAGCTCTGCCCTCCGTCGGCGCTTTCGTAGACGTTGTCGTATCCCACCGCCAGGTAGAGAGAGCCGGAGGGAGAGGCGGTCAGCAACTGGACCTTCCTGCCGCGAAAATCGCCGTTGACCAGGGACCAGGTGCTCCCGCCGTTGACTGTCTTGTAGAAGTCGCCGCCGGTGGTGATCATGTAGACGGTCTGCGACTGCAGGGGATCGACCGCGAGGGGCCCGGCCGCAAGGGGCCCGGCGTCGGGGGGAAGACCGTTCTGAATGAGAGTCCAGGTGGCACCGGAGTCGGTGCTGCGCAGCACCCGTGCCTTGTCGTTGAAGCTGCCGCTGGCGTATACGGTGGCCGGCGAGGAGGGCGAGAAGACGAGATCCAGGAAGACTCCCTGGGCCGCCAGGCCCGGCAGTGAGCTCCAGGAGTCTCCGCCGTTCGTGCTTTTGCGGATTCCCCCTTCGGCCTCCGTGGCCCACAGGGTCGAGCGGTCCCGCGGATCGGCCTTCAGCGCTCGGGTGTACGTGCCGGGATTGCCGGACTCCACCCAGAACGCTCCGTCGCGGCGCACGATCTTGCCGCTGAAGAGCCCCAGGTAAAGGGTCTCCGGATCGGCTGGACTGATGAGGACCAGGCGGGAGTCGGTGAAGGTGGGAAGAGGCGGGGTCCAAAGCCAGATCCGGCCGCGGTCCACGCTCCTGAGGAGCTGGGAGTTGGCAGTGATCCAGAGGAGATGGGAATCCCGGGGATCCACCGCGATCGAAGGCACCCAGAGGGCGGTGAGGCCCTGGCTGCTGGGCACCCATAAATCTCCGCCGTCCGTGCTCTTGAACACGCCGCTCTGATCGCTGCTCAGCGTGCTGGGGAGGGCCACCGCCGCGACCAGGGTCGCCGGGCTGGCGGCGGCGAGGACGAGGCCGCGGACGTCGGCCCCGGGGGGCAGGTTCCGGGCAGCGCTCCAGGTCGCGCCGCCGTCCACGCTGCGGAACAGGCCTCCCCAACCGCCGGCAAACAGGGTCTTCGCCTGAGCCGGATGGAAGGCCAGGCAGGCGACGGACGTGGGGACGGGCAGGCTCAACCGCGTCCAGGTCCTGCCGTAGTTGGCGCTCCTGAAGAGACCCCCCGCCGTGCCCGCGTAGAGCGCGGGCGACAGAGGGTCGAACGCCAGGATTTTGACGGACTGCTGCTTCGGCAAGTTGCTTACGACCGCCTGCCAGGAGAGCCCTCCGTCGAGGCTCTGGAGCAGGCCGCCCTGGACCTGAGACTGGGGAGCGGCGAACATCCGGCGCGGGGACGAGGGGTCGATGACCAGAGCCTGGAGCGGCTTGCGGTTGAGGCGCCGCCACCGGCTGCCGCCGTCCGTGGTCTGGTAGAGCCCGGCCCTGGAGACCGCGAAGACCGTCTGCGGCGACCGCGGGTGCAGGACGACTTGATAGACGGTCGTAAAGTAAGGAAGAGCGGTCGGCTTCCAGGTCGCGCCCGCGTCCACGCTCTTGAACAGCCCGGAGTCCTGGCCGGCCCAGAGCCTGGAAGGCTGAATCGGATTGACGGCCAGGCTCCAAACTGAGGTGCCGGGGTCGAGCCCGCGGCCCGCCCAGTTCCAGGTCGCGCCCCCGTCCACGCTCTTGTATATCCCGCCGAATACGCCGGCATAGATCACCTGGGGATTTCCGGGCGGAGAAGCCAGCGTCTGCGCCACTCCGCCTTCGGGGCCGAGAGCGCTCCACGAGCCGGCCACCGCGGCCCCGGCAGGCGCCGGCATCGCCGAGACGAAGAGGAGTAGGGCGGTCAGGAGGTTGCGATGAATCGTCGAAGGCATGGCGGTTCTCCCCGGGAAGTGTATCTCCAGAAGCTATGGACAGACCGCCGTCCCCTTCTTCGTGAAGGCGAGGAGTCCTCGGTTCTGGGTCCCGGCATAGATGCGGCAGGGATCTTTCGGGTCGACGGCGAGAGCATTGAAATTGAACGGCCTGGGGCTTGCGCCGAGAGGAGACCAGCTCAGGCCTCCGTCCGCGCTCTCGTAAACGTTGTCGGCATGAACCGCCGCGTAGAGGAGGCCCGAGGGGGAGGCCGCGAGACGCTCGACGACACGGTCGTGAAAAACATTGTTGACCACGGACCACGTGGTCCCACCGTTGACCGTCTTGTAAATGTCCCCACTGAAGAGAGGCACCGTGTAGAGGGTCTCCGGGTGCTGAGGATCGACCGCGAGGGTCCCGATGGTGGGAAGGACGCCCTGAGCCGCGGTCCAGGTGGCACCGGCGTCCTCACTGCCCAGCAACAGCGCCGTGGAGTCCGTGGGGGAATAGACGGCGCCGCCGGCGTAGACGGTGGAGGGCGAGGAAGGAGAGAACGCGAGATCGTAGAAGAAGCTGTTGCCCGGCGGCAGCGGCAGCGGCACGGGAGTCCAGGTATCCCCTCGGTCGGTGCTCTTCTGGAGTCCCCCGAAGCCGCCGGCCCAGAAGGTTGCGGCATCCAGCGGATCGGCCTTCACCACCTCCACGCCGTTGGCAAAAGAAGCGCCGGCCATGACCCAGCTTTGTCCGCCGTCGCTGCTGCGCAAGAACCGGCCATCGTCGAGCCCCAAGAGGAGGGTTTCAGGATTGATTTGGCTTATGACGATGTGGGTGGCGGAGCTTCTGCTGCTCTCCCCGATATCCGCCGGTAGCGGGCTTGGGTCCCAAGTCCGGCCGCGGTCCGTGCTCTTGAAGAGCGTGCCCAGGCTGGCCACCCAGAGGGTGTTGGGCGCCTCCGGGTCCATCGCGAGCGAGGTGATGTAGGAGTTGGTGATGCCTCGGTCGCTGCGCGTCCAGGAGGTCCCGCCGTCGGTGCTCCTGTACAGGCCGGTATTTCGGGGAGGGAGGGTCAATCCTGCGATCAGGGTCGTCGCACGCGAACCAGAGACGAGCAGGCTGCTGACCCTCGCCCCCGGGGGAAGGACCTGAGACAGGGAGCTCCAGGTGGCGCCATCGTCGAGGCTGCGAAGCAAGCCTGCAGAACCGCCGGCGTATATGAGGTTCTTCTGCGTAGGAGGAAAGCTCAGAGAGAGAACGGGATCGTCAATTTGGAAGCCGTCCTGTATGACCGGAGTCCAGTTCCTGCCGTCGTTGGTGCTCCGGAAGAGGGCGCTCGGCGTGATTGCCCAGAGCGATTTGGGGGACCATGGGTCGATCACCAGGAGCACGATTGTATTGAGCAAGTCGCTCTGGATCTGTTGCCAGGAGAAGCCTCCATCGAGGCTGCTGAACAGCTTCTGCTTGAACGAGAAATCATCCCGAAAAGAGGCGAACATCCGGCGCGGAGCCGTGGGATCGATGGCGACAGCCAAAGCCTGAAAGGGGGCGGAGGGCAGCCCTCGGGTGAGAAGCCGCCAGCCCGTGGCCCCGTTCGAGCTCTGGTAGAGCCCGAGCTCGGTGCCCACGAAGACCGTCTCCGGGAACCGTGGATGGACCGCAATACAGTAGACGATCCGAGACGCTCCAAGAAGGATCTGTTTCCAGTTCGCGCCGCCGTCCACGCTCTTGAACAGCCCCTGCTGGATGGCGTAGAGCGTGGAGGGGTGGAGCGGATCGATGGCGAGCCTGGCCACGGGTGACAGCCGGTCGAGGCCATGGTCGGCCCGACTCCAGTTCGCGCCGCCGTCCACGCTCTTGTAGAGCCCGTCGGCACCGCCTGCATAGACGACCTTGGGGTTGCCCGGGGGAGAAGCCAGCGCCCAGACCGGACCTCCATCAGGGCCGAGGGAGGTCCACGAGCCGGACACGGCGGCCTTCAGGGGCGCCGTCGAGGCGAGGACGAGCAGACCAACCAGCAGCGGGCGCAAGAAGGGCGACGTCATGGCGGTTCTCCTTCGAGAGATGCTACGATAGCATATCGTAGCACAAGCCGGGAGGGTGCTGTAGGCAAAGCGGGGAGGTCACTAAACAGAGTCCGCTCGTTTGGCGTCTATGGGAGCAAGGAGAATTGACTATGAAGATCGTGCTCGGCGCTGTCTGTCTTTCGCTTTGCCTCGCCGCGGGAGCCACCGCCGCCGTCGAAATCAAGACGGTGGGTATGAATGGGACCTCCGCCCCGGTCGTCGTCATGATCCCGGCAGGCTAGGCGATGAAGATTCTGAGCTGTGTCTACGAAGGAATCGACACGGTCAACGGCGTCCTGGTCTCCCCCTCGCTGACCTATTTTCCCGGCACTCAGACCCAGGGTGCCGATCTCCACGGCACGCTCCTCAAGCAGATCTTGCAGCAGGACCAAGGCTTCCTGCTGGCCGGTCCGGGCAAGGTGACCTTCAACGGTTCGCGATCGCTG
>Ga0134125_10000238_pt1 | contig 78990 bp, 65 predicted proteins | sample KB31751_FD_96464 | JGI IMG/M metagenome (GOLD analysis project Ga0134125, IMG submission 96464) | Terrestrial soil microbial communities with excess Nitrogen fertilizer from Kellogg Biological Station, Michigan, USA - KB3-175-1 | ecosystem: Environmental > Terrestrial > Soil > Unclassified ... | reverse complement strand
CGTCCGGCATCCAGATCGTCCGGCATCCAGATATTGATGGGCTCACAAAGCAATCGTTCGCCACAGTCTAATTGCGATTGGTTCCCGCATCCCAATCGCACTAATGGCGCAAGCGGCCTGCGAGCCGAATTCTCAAAACAAATGAAGGGACAAGTCGTCGTTGTCTTAAATGAGAAGTACTCCGACGCGATTTTGACTGGAGTCAGCGAAGAGGAAAAGGCACCGGCGCCCAAATCACGGGCCGTTATTTGGGACTTCACGACATCGCCACTGCCAGTTTGAGCATGGATGATAAAGACCGGAAGGTGATTTTGTGGCCGGACGAAGCTGGCGACAGAAGCCTCATGTTCAGCGTCATGCGGCGCGGCGGCGAGCGGAGAATGGCGGAGAGGCTCGTTGAGAAGCTCAAGACGGCGATGGAGCATTAGAGTCCGGGACGGTCCTCACGTGCTGGAAATCAGAACCACGTCTTGCGCTTATACTCCACGTATGCGTCGCCGAATTGTGCCTTGAGCACGTCCGCCTCTTTGCGGGCACGTACGATTTGCAGTGGAATCAGAACGACGAACACCAGTAGCAGCCAGGGCCGCTGTGCCCACACGATGAGCCCAGCGATGAGCAGGCCCCCGAAAACGTAAATCGGGTTGCGGATGCGGGAGTAGATGCCAGTTGTGACCAGCGCCGTTGCCCGCGCTTGCACACTGAAGGCCCGACCCAATTGGACACGCGCCACAATGAAGAGCAGGAACGACGGGATCGCGATGGCCAGACCCACAATGCGCAGGGGCGTCGCCGGGTAGCTTAGAGCGGCCTTCGTGAACAGAAAAGCCGCGAAGACTGCCACCGCAAGGGTACCGAGGTTCAACTTCAATCCGCTCACAGTCGATGGCTCATTGTAGACCTCGGGGCAAAATACCTGCACGCACCCGGCGGCCAACCGCCAGAAGCCGCCGGGGCTCCGGCACTCACGGTTCAGGCTCAAGTCGCGGTCGTTGCATGAACCCCTGCCCGTTGGGTGAGGCAAATTCGGGCAACGTGAAAGCTCACCGCCGCCCGGCCAACACGCTGTTTAGAGTGCCTGACTCACGCCTTTCGTTTAAGTCTCAGGCGTCTCCGTCAACGCGCTCGCCTGCTGAACGGCGGCCGCAATCTCCGGCAGGATTCCCATTCGGACGTAGACGGGTCTGACGGCGTCCCGAATGCGCGGCAGGCGATTGCGAAACCAAATCGCGCCCGATATACATGCGATGCCGCTTCCCAAAACTGTTACGGGAGCACCGAGCCCGGCGGCCGTATTACCTGCGATCAGGCTTCCGAATGGAGCCATACCCTGAATGGCCATGGAATAGAACGCCATGACGCGTCCACGCCTCTCGTCATCCACGATTGTTTGAAGGATGGTGTTACTGGCGGCCATCTGTTGCATCATGCCGAAACCCACAACCGGCAGCAGGAGCATGGATAGCCACAGCCAGTGCGAGAGCGCAAAGCCGACCAGAGCCGACCCGAACAGCCCTGTGGTCAGGGCGATTCGTCCGCCCAGTCCAATAACGCTCTTGCGGGCGGCGAGAGCGAGCGCGCCCGCGAGCGCTCCAACGCCAACGGCTCCCATCAGGAAGCCCAGTGTGTGCGCTCCGCCGCCCAGAACGCGTGCCGCGAAGATTGGCATGAGCACCGAGTACGGCATTCCGAACAAGCTGACAATCGACAGGTTTAACAGAATCGAGCGGATCGGAACGGAATCAGTGACGTAGCGCCACCCGTCGATCAGTTCGTGCATGATGTGACGCCGCGGTTTAGCGGCCCCGCCGGGTGGGATCCGCATCATCAGTAGCGAGGCAATCACAGCGATATAGCTGCTGCCGTCCAGAAGAAAACAGTACCCTTCGCCGACGGCGGCCACCACTATGCCGGCGATTGCAGGGCCCACGAGCCGCGATGCGTTCACAATCGAGGAGTTCAGTGCGATCGCGTTTGACAGGTCCTCCCGCTGATCGACCATTTGGATGACGAACGATTGGCGCGCAGGCATATCGAAGGCGTTGATGATGCCTTGTGCGAGAGCGAGCAGGACAATCTGCCAGACGGTGATGATGTGCGCCAGCGCGAGCACCGCGAGCGCAAAGGACTGCAGCATCGAGAGAATTTGCGTGAGGACGATGGTGCGGTGGCGATTCCAGCGGTCAACCCAGACACCCGCCAAAGGGCCGAGCAGGAAAGCTGGAATTTGGCCGGCAAAACCAACCAACCCGAGCAGCGCGGCGGAACCGGTGAGGCGGTATACGAGCCAACTCGTGGCAATTCTTGTCATCCATGTGCCGATGAGAGAAATGCCCTGCCCGGTGAAGAACAGTTTATAGTTTCGGGACCGCAGCGCACGGGTAGCGAGTGCGAAATTCACCTTCGTCGACCTGAATCAAAGTGTGCGGCGAGGCCGCCTCTCGCTTTCAAGAATCGCATCCCACAAAGTCTCCACCCGCGCGGTAAGGGGAACCGGCGCGCAATTTACGATGCCCGCCGCGACCGCATGGGTCCGCACCGGTTTGCTTCTGCAGCACCAACGGATGAACCGCGGCGTCGCGGTGCGGGCCCGCTGAACATGGGACCATAATGTCTTAGTCTCGCGAATCGTCAGGCAGGTGCGAGGCTGGCACGCGACGATGTCCGGACCCTACAGTTCTGCAATCAACATCGCTGTTGACCTCGCGGGTGTCCCTGATACGCGTCCGGGAACATGGGGAAATACGGCTTCTTTTGCCAGCAAGGCGAAATTCAACCCTCCGTCCGGAACCCAGACGCGCATTCTTCGGGTCTACGGAGATTTCATTGCGTGGCCGAAGGCCGGTGTTGCGCCCGAGGGTACGTCCTGTGAAGTGGGATTTGGCCTGAAGACTACTGCGCCGGATGGCAGCGTATGGATTACGTATCCAGGCTACCCGGCAACACCGTACGACAACTCGTTTGTCTGGCTCCAGAACGTCGTCACGCCGAACAATTCAAGCGTGCGGGTATCCTTCGATCTCGACACCAGCGCCGGTGGTCTACTGGGCTCCGATAACGTTCTTGTGATCCAGTCGTTCGTGGCGTTGAATACTACCGGCTTGACCATCCATATAGAACCCACGTTTGTCGTCGTATACCAGTTCGAGCCAGAGCAAACAGGCGGCGGTCCGGAATTGCCGCAGCAATGATGCTGGCAAGTTGTTGTTGACGCAACATAACGCGACTGCGCGTCCGGCGGGCGGAACGCGGACCCAAGCCGAAGGGGTTGCTCGCCGACGCCGAGGATCCGTATGTTGCGCTCGCGTTCTGCGTGATTGGTGTGCGTGTTTGATGCGGCCTTTTCGATCGGCGTCCGTTATGATTCGACGGAAGGAACCGTCGCCGAATTCGCGAAATGGCCGGAATGGGACCGCGCGCAAGAGCGGACGTTGGGACGCCTAAGTGACTTGGAAGATCGTGCCACCGGGCAATACATCTGTCCCGGATCGGACCTTCCGGCGTGCCGAGTGGTCCGAATCGGACGGATTTGCCGCCTCCGAATGCGCCGTTATTGAATATTTTGTTGCATTTACGGGCCCGGCTTCGATAGGCTTAAAAGCTTCGGGTCTTCGCAATTCGCTGACTCGCAACCCATTACTGGAGGATTCTCTTCTTGCAATTCGACCTTGTCCGTTCGAGCCTTGCCCAGGCAGTTAAGGGAGCCGGGCGTTTTCACTGCCGTGGCTTGCGGTGGCTGCTGCCGCTGCTTTCGGTAGTCTGCGTCCTGCTGCTGGCGCCCGTGCATGGGTTGGCCCAGGAGCCGTCGGGTGGTGGGGGCGAAGCCCATCTGGTCCTGCCCGATTTGAGCCAGGCGACGTTCTTCGGTGGCCTGGACGGGCGCACGCTCCTGATGTACGGGCTGATCGTATGCGCGCTTGGCATGCTGTTCGGACTGATGACGTATAAGCAGTTGCGCGACCTCCCGGTGCATCAATCGATGCGCGACGTGTCGGAGCTGATCTGGGAAACCTGCAAGACGTACCTGTTCACGCAGGGCAAGTTCCTGTTGATCCTCGAAATCTTCATCGGCGTGGTGATTTTGTTCTACTTCGGCTACTTCGAGCGCATGGAGGCGATACGCGTCATCATCATTCTCGCGTTCAGCGTGCTGGGCATCGCGGGCAGCTACGGCGTGGCGTGGTACGGGATCCGCGTGAACACCTTCGCGAATTCGCGGACCGCCTTCGCGAGCCTGCGAGGTATGCCGTATCCGTGCTATCAGATTCCGCTGCGGGCCGGCATGTCGATCGGGATGGTGTTGATCTCGGTCGAGCTGGTGATCATGCTGTTCATCCTGCTGTTCGTGCCGGCGAGCTATGCGGGCAACTGCTTCATCGGGTTCGCGATCGGCGAGTCGCTGGGCGCGGCGGCGTTGCGAGTGGCGGGCGGCATCTTCACGAAAATCGCCGACATCGGGTCGGACCTGATGAAGATCGCATTCAAGATCAAAGAAGACGACGCGCGCAACCCGGGCGTCATCGCGGATTGCACCGGTGACAACGCGGGCGACTCGGTGGGTCCGAGCGCGGATGGCTTTGAGACATACGGCGTCACCGGCGTCGCGCTGATTACGTTCATCCTGCTGGCGGTTTCGAATCCAACGGTCCAGGTGCAGCTTCTGGTGTGGATCTTCGTCATGCGCGTCATGATGGTGATCTCGTCGGCGCTCTCGTACTACATCAACGAAGCGATCGCGAAGGGCAAATACAGCACGGCGCCCAAATTCAACTATGAAGCCCCTCTGACCTTCCTTGTGTGGCTGACCTCGATCGTATCGATCGCGGCAACCTACATCGTTTCCTACTTCATGATTCCGGATCTGGGCGGCGATACCTCTCTCTGGTGGAAGTTGTCAAGCGTGATCACGTGCGGCACGCTGGCCGGCGCCGTGATCCCGGAACTGGTGAAGGTGTTCACGTCGACCGAATCGACTCACGTGAAAGAGGTTGTGACCTCATCGCGTGAAGGCGGCGCGTCGCTCAACATTCTGTCCGGCCTCGTGTCGGGCAACTTCAGCGCCTTCTGGCTTGGCTTGACGATGTTCGGGCTGATGGGCGCGGCGTACGGATTGAGTCTCCTGGGACTCGGCAACCTGATGGTTGCGCCGGCCGTGTTCGCGTTTGGCCTTGTAGCGTTCGGCTTCCTGGGCATGGGCCCTGTGACGATCGCGGTGGACTCGTATGGTCCCGTGACGGACAATGCGCAATCGGTCTATGAGCTGTCGCTGATCGAAGAGATCCCCAATATCAAACAGGAGCTGAAGGCGAAGTTCGGATTCGATGCGAACTTCGAGCGCGCGAAGGAGAATCTCGAAGAGAACGACGGCGCGGGCAACACGTTCAAAGCGACGGCGAAACCCGTGCTGATCGGAACGGCGGTGGTTGGCGCGACCACGATGATCTTCTCGATCATCGTGCTTTTGACAAATGGGCTCAAGGAGAATCTGGACAAGCTATCGATTCTGTATCCGCCGTTCCTGCTGGGACTGCTGGCCGGCGGCGCGATAATCTACTGGTTCACCGGCGCGTCGATGCAGGCGGTAACGACGGGCGCGTATCGCGCGGTCGAATACATCAAGAAGAACATACGTCTGGAAGGCGCGACCAAAGCGTCCGTCGCGGACAGCAAGGCGGTCGTCGCCATCTGTACGCAATACGCGCAGAAGGGCATGTTGAATATCTTCATCGCGGTATTCTTCGCGACGTTGGCGTTTGCGTTCGCGGAGCCTTTCCTGTTCATCGGATATCTGATCTCGATCGCGCTGTTCGGTCTGTATCAGGCAATCTTTATGGCCAATGCGGGCGGCGCGTGGGACAACGCGAAGAAGATCGTCGAGACCGAACTGAAGCAGAAGGGCACGGAGTTGCACGATGCGACAGTCGTCGGTGACACGGTTGGCGATCCGTTCAAGGATACGTCGTCGGTGGCGCTGAATCCGATCATTAAGTTCACGACGCTGTTCGGATTGCTGGCCGTGGAACTGGCGGTATCACTCGCCGCGCAATCCGGTACGGGCCTCGGGCATATGCTGGCGGTGATCTTCATGGTTCTGGCGCTGGTGTTCGTATGGCGGTCGTTCTACCGGATGCGGATCGAGCGCGGGGCGTAAGAACCTCAAAACGCCAGGCTTTCGCAAAGGCGCGAAGTCGGGCGCGATTGTGTCTTTCCTGAGGCTTCCGGTCCTGTATATCGGCGACTGAGCCTGACGTGCCGGAAGGTTCGTTAAGCTGGCCCCGGGGGTTGGGATGAGCCAAATCACCGCTTTTCCGTCCCAGTCTTGACAGGACCGGCAGCATGTCTGCCGGTTTCTTGTCGGGACTTGCCACTCCTGTCAACCGGGGAGCGAAAAGCTCACGAGCTTAGTGTCAATCGCGCAGGTTTTTCATGCGACCTTTGGCAACGAAATCCTCTGAAGACATGTGGCGTGCGCACTCTTGCGTGCCGCGTCACGACTCTTCGGGACGCGGGCTTCGACCGTCCACAAAGTGCCTGCACGAGTGCGGTCGCTGCAGAGCGAAGTCCGCGGCCGCGCTACTGCGGCCAGTTGAAGCTGAACGTCTCGCCCAGATAGACGCGCTTGACTTCAACGTCGCGAGACAGATCGTCCGGCGTTCCCGTACGAAAAATTTTGCCGGCGTTGATGATGTAAGCGCGGTCGGTGACGCTGAGCGTCTCCCGAACGTTGTGGTCCGTCACGAGAATGCCGAGGCCATCGCGTTTGAGGTCGAGAATGATGCGCTGTAATTCCAGCACCTGAATGGGATCGATCCCGGAGAACGGTTCATCGAGCAGCAGAAAGCTCGGATCGATGGCGAGTGAGCGCGCAATCTCGACACGGCGTCGCTCGCCGCCCGAGAGTTGAAATCCTTTGCTCCGGCGCACCGTGCCGAGTCCCATCTGATCGATGAGCCCGTTCATCTTCTCCCGGCGCTGGCGGCTGGAGAGACGCCGGGTCTGGAGAATCGCCATGAGGTTCTCTTCCACCGTCAGCTTGCGGAAGACCGACGCCTCCTGCGGCAGATAGCTGATGCCATGCTGGGCGCGCCGGAACATCGGCATATTGGTGAGGTCGATGCCATCCAGAAGAACCTTGCCGGAGTCGGGGCTGATGAGCCCGACGACCATATAGAAGGACGTGGTCTTGCCCGCGCCGTTCGGGCCGAGGAGTCCAACGATTTCGCCGCGATTGACGTAGACCGACACGTCATCGACCACGCGGCGGCCGTGGTACGACTTGGAAATCTCAATTGTTTCGAGAGTCTGCGTCTTTTGCTGATTGAGGTCCGGATTCGGCATCGTTTCGAGTCTGCGCGTCCGCGTCAGGACTTCCTGCGAATGCGGGTTTGGCCTTTCTGCTGTGGCGCGCCTTCGACGACGAGGCGCTCGTCATCCGTGTACCAGGTTAGTTTGTCCCCTCTCGTATTACCCCGTTTGCTGTCTTCAAGTTTCGGGTCCCCGCCCGTGAGCGTCACGCGCCCTTCTTCCGTATAGTATTCCGCATGCTCGCTGTTGCCGACGCGGCGGCGGTCCGGCGCGAACTGGACGATTTCGACTTTACCCTCGCTGACAGCATGGTTGATGCGGGAATCGGCGTCGGAGTTCTGCTCGTTCAGCCATGCCTTGAGTGAGTTGCTCTTCACAGTCAGGGTTGGGCGCCAGAAGTCGACGCCGCCGGTGTAGCTGGCGAGGCGGTCCTGGTCCGTATAAACCATGTGCTGCGACTTCACGATTGTGAAGACAGGCTGCGAGGGCTTCCCTTTGAGCGCCGGGGCGTCGGCTTTCGCGTTGTCTTCGAACTGGGTCACCACTTTGCCATCCGCGACGAGGGATTTTTTATCGCGGTCAATGTCGATGCGGTCGCCCTGGATGCGGTTGGAGGTCTGCCAGACAACAGCGTTCCCTGAGTAGTGAATGACGTGATTGCGATTGGCCGAGGTCACGTGGTCGGCGGTCCCGAGTGTCGCCTCATTCGTATTGAGCATGGCGGATTCGCTCTTGTTCGATTGCTCCGGAAGCCTGGTGGTTGCAACATGTCCGCGTGCGTCGAAATCGCCGGTGGTCTGATCGATTTGAATATTGTCCGCGGCGGTGGAACCGGACGTGTCGGAGATGCGCGCGTTCCTGTCGAGGTCCATCACATTGGTATCGTTCTGAAGGGTGGCGTTGTCCGCCTGGGCCTTGCGATCGCCTTCGGCATACCGGAAGTTGCCCGTCTGCTTCATCTGCTTGAGCTGGCCTTTGTCGTCGAAAGAGGCGTCGATGGTTTTGCTGCGGGTGGTGGCGACGGTCAGCGCGGGCTTCTTCTTCTGGCGGTCCTCTTCCGATGGATAAGTCTCGGTGCTTGCGCCGGATGCTCCACCGGCGTGGAAGGATTGAATCTCATTGCGCGCTCCATAGGTCACGAGCATGGTGTCGGCTTTGAGGACGCGGCGGTGTCGCGTGTTCTGGTTGGGCAGGAATTCGAGGGTTCCCGGGGCGCGGGTTTCAACGCGATCGAGGTCCTTGCCGCCGGGTTTCATGGTGAGGCTGAGAGTTTCCGACTTGATGATTTTCGTGTCCGGTGTTTCGCCTTTGGGATCGCCGACGGGCTTCGATTCCAGCGTTCCAGCGCCAGTGGCGTTCGCCGATGAGAGAACCGACTTATCATCCTCCTGCATGAACCGCAGGTCGATAACGTTTCCAGTCATGGTCGTCTCTGAGCCGGTGCCATGCGAGACAAGCCTCGCGTGACCGCTGCCGGTCATCTGCTCGATCTCGTGGTTCTCGGTGTATTTGACGTGGAGGGTATCGGCGGAATATTCAATCTGCTTGCCTGGTTGTTTGTCGGTGCCGCGACCCCGGACAGCATCGATCCAGTCGACGTTGCGGTCTTTCAGGACAACCGTGCTTTGCGCCGCGTCGATCACGTTCTGGTCACGGGTCATGCGCGACCACGGGAGGAGAAGGAGCACGCCCTGCATTTCATTCCATACGAGCTGACCCGCTTCGATCGTCATTGGCTTGGCCTCGGGCCCTTTGCCGGTCAGTTTGACCATGACATTGCTGTTAAGTGTCAGGTTGTGGTTGGTGGGGTCATAGCTCGCGCCCGTGGAGCTTCCAGTCCCTTCGGCGAACGTGAAAGAGACGTGCTTGTCGGTGATGGCTTGCCCGGTCTGGCTATCGAAGTTGATGCCGGAAGTCGTGATCGAGGTGAGCTGACGCGGCGGATCACCTTTCGAGGGGATGTCAAGGGTAATTTCGGCATCGCCCGGCGCGTAAAGTTTATGGTCGCTGGTGGTGAGCTCAGCATGAGCAGTTTTGACGCGGTCGTAGTGTAGCCCGTTCTTCTGGTAGATCAGGAGCTGGATATCTTCCAGCTCCGCCTTTGAGCCGTCGGCGGACTGCTTCATCTTTTTGGCGATGATTTTAACGTTGGGAAGTCCATTGGTGCTTTGGCCCCATTCGTAGTCGATCGCCGTGCTTTTGGTGTCGAGCGGGATGGCGTCGGGAACAGGGCGGCGCTGGCTGTGGAGGGCGGCTCGTTGGATGCGAAAGACTGCGAAGACAGCGGCTGCGATCAAAATCATCGCGCCCAGCAGGAGCCAACGGAGACCTCGCATGGGGGAAAATACCAGTATACGGCGCGCGCCCCGAGGCGGTTGCGGCGTGGAACATGCGAAAGTTGGCGCTACCTGCAAGGCGCTCTATCGGGATCGCCTGGGGCTATCGCTCCCGCACCGCACCGGGGGCGGGATTATGTGACCAGCCAACCTGTAGACGTTGACGCAGATCAAATTGCACGCAATGCTTTTCGCTTTGCGCGAAACGGCTTCCGCCGTACAATCAAACTGCTTGATAGGAAGACACGGCAACGCAGGGATGCGAGTGCGCCGATTCAAGCCCGGAATGGATGGCGGCCTCACCGCCGCCTCCTGAATCAGCCCGCTGCTCCATCTCCCGCTGCTCCATCCAAGGACGCCCGAAATTTGTCCAAACGATCGGGTCCACCTCACTCTTGCCGCCGGGCCACCCGCCGGCATTGCGGCTGATGCCAAAACGGTGCTCGCGCGCAAGGGTTCGCCGGCGCCGCGCCAGGATCGCGCGCCCTGGCGGTGCTGTGCCGCGTTCCGGCCCACATCGAAATCGTGACGGGCGGCGCGGTTGGCTCGCCAGCGCCCTCACGCCGCGGTTTGAACGCCTGGCGCCTGGGTGTGAGTGACATCCGTCCGCTGCTATCCTGAACTCGTTTGCTCGCAGACACGAAGCTGGTCCTGCGCCTCTATCCACAGCCTGCGACGGCGATGAGCGACATACTGGATCGCGGCAGTCTTTTGTTCGCGAGCGCGGCTGTCCTGATTGTGTCGTGGTTGCTGGGGCACGCCATGCCGGGACTTCCGATTTCCTTTTACGTTCCGCTGCTCGTGCTGGGGGCAGTCTACGTGCCCGGCGTCCTCGCACTCAACGGTGCGACTGGTTCCGGAATCGCTTTTCAACGCGATTACGCTCCGGTGCTGACTTGCGCCGCTTCGGCATTCACCGCTGCGAGTCTTCCGCTGCTGGCCATCGCATGGTTGCAGCCGCAGGTGGCGATCGCGGCGGGCGGCGCCGCGTTTCTCTATTTCCTTGTGCTGATGTTTTTCGCTGTGCGGACGGTATTCGGAACCGGTAACGGCGCTGCGCTGGTAATCGTGTCATTGTCGTGGCTGCCGCTGTTCGCCGCATATCTTCTGTGGACTCCGCTGCGCTATCTGCTGGGCTGGCTCGCTTCTCCGTTTTTTCTCCTTTACATCTTCTTTTTTCTTCGCGGCGAGTTCGGCAACCTCGGCGCCGGGTTGCGACGCCGGCAAAGTTTCCGCCGCAATCTGGAGGCAGCCACAGTCAACCCGCATGATGGCGAGGCGCAATATCAGCTTGGTCTGATTTATCAGGAACGGCGCCAACCCACCGAAGCCATGCGACGATTCGAAAAAGCCGTCGTGTCAGATCCTTCGCTGACCGACGCGCATTTTCAATTGGGTCGCATCGCAAGACAGCAAGGCCGTCTCAGAGATGCGCTCGGGCACTTTCAAACGGTGGTGACACAGGACGAACGGCATAAACAGAGCGAGATTCTTCGTGAGCTGGGGGCTCTTTACCTTACGGCGCGCCAGTACGAGGACGCGCGTCATGAGCTGGCTGAGTACAGCGAAAGAAGGCCTTACGATCCCGAAGGTCTTTTCTACTACGGGCAGGCTCTCGAAGGCTTGGGCAAAGCACAGGAGGCCCGCCAGGTGTACGCGCGAGCCGATGAAGCCGCGAAACTGGCGCCGGCGTACCTCAGACGATCCGCGGGCCGATGGAGCCGCCAGGCCCGGAAGCATGCGCGACGCCTTGCGGTCTGAGCGCTGTCTCTGGTTGTCTCGCTTCCGCGAATGAAAAACTGATATGCTGCAACATGGTCGAAGAGATCGTTGACAGCAAGGCGGCCAATCCAATATACTCGCCGCCCGGGGAGGGTTGCCTCCGCCGAAGACGAGGGTTCGTGCGTCCTGGGCTTTGCCCGGTCGACGAGCGTGTGAAAAATAAGGAGTTCGGAATGTCGGGTCGCGCGAAGAGTACGGTGATTGTGCTGAACGCGATGGTTGCGATTTCTCTGGTGGCGGCCGCATCGTCAACCGCTTTCGCTCAGAACGGGAAACAGGCGGCGCAAAAGACCAAAGCCTCCGCGGCCTCGAACAAGCCTTTTGATCCTCACGATCTCTCCGGATTTTGGGACATCACCAACATCGGGCGGCCCGCCGGTGCTTTGAACGAAACCAGCAACAATCGGCCTCCCATGACTCCGTGGGCGCTCGAGAAATTCCACAATGTAAAGACGGGTTATGACGGCAAGGCTTTGGGGAACGGAGTTTTCCCCGAAAAAGACTGGAACGATCCGCTGCAGTTGTGCGATCCCCCGGGTTTCCCGCGAATCATGTGGCACCCTGAAGCTCCCGGCATGAGGTTCGCGCAGACTGGCGACGAAGTCATTCAGTTCTTCCAGAACAACCGTGTGTGGCGCGACATCTGGACGGACGGGCGAAAACTTCCCAATGAGGACGCAGATTCACGCTGGTTCGGTTACGCGGTGGGCCACTGGGAGGGGGACACCTTTGTCGTCAACTCGAACAATTTCGACGACTCCACCTGGCTCGACCAATATGGGTCGCCGCATAGCGACAAGATGACTGTGGAGGAGCGTTACCGCCGTGTGGATCACGACCATTTGGAACTGATCCTGAACATCACCGACCCGGTGGCGTATACGGGGACCTGGAAAGGCGACAAGAAGATTTTCCAGCTGGTGGAAAAGCCGAATCGTTCGGAGTTCGGCGATTTGCCCGAGGACATCTGCGCATATTCCGAAGTGAAGCAGCACGGTGCGGCATGGAAGCGCCAGGTGCACCCATAGACTTACGCAAGGAGATTTGATATGACACGCAAGATCGCAGTTCCCTTTTTTGTCACCGCTCTGGGCCTTCTCGCGATTAGCCCCGTGTTCGCGCATCACGGCACGGCAGGGGTGTACGACTTCGGTCATCGCATCACGACGAAGGCGACAGTCACCCAATACATCTGGGCCAATCCGCACGTGCAGATTTATTTCAAGCTGAAGAACGACAAGGGCGAAGAGCAGACCTGGGGTGTCGAGACAGTAAGTCCTGGCAACGCGCTGGCAAATGGCTGGAACAAAAATTCATTCAAGCCCGGTGATGAACTCCTGGTCAGCTTCGTTCCGGCCAAGAACGACAGAACTTTCGGCAGTTGCCCGCAATTCGTGTTTGTGTCCGATGGCCACAGGCTCGGCGGCAGCGGCCGGTGCGGCATGGGGAAAGATGCGGTCGACATGAACACGCTCCCCGTAAAACCCGGCTACACCGCCGTTGAAGTTCAGATGCCGAAGGATACTCGCGAGAGGCCCGAGTCCGAGCAGGAGAAGTGATCTGGAGCAGGTTTTCGCCTGCGCTCTTATCAAGGGAGTTTTTCATGAGGTATGGCTTCACAGGTGCGTTCGTTGCTCTCGCGGCGGTAGTCGCTTTGACGCCGCTCCTTTTGGCGCAGCGCGGCCGGCAGGCTCAGCCGCCCAGCCCGCCGTCGAATCTGCCTTTCGATCCGCATGACATCTCAGGCATCTGGAGAAATCCCGGTGGCTTCGATGTTGCATTGGGCACCCAGCGGCCCCCCATGACGGATTGGGGCAAGGAGAAATGGAGCAAGACGAAGTCTTCCGCCAGGAATTCGCCCCTGTCCTTTGGGTTCTTTCAGGACCAGAAGGATTGGAACGATCCGCTGTTCGAGTGCGATCCTTCCGGTTATCCCCGCAACCTGGACTACAGCAACTACCGGTTCGTGAAGCTCGACAACGAATTCGTCGAGTTCTTCGAACGGGACCACACGTGGCGCGACCTGTGGACGGACGGGCGCAAGATCCCGGCTAATGCGAAGCCGCGCTGGTACGGCTATTCGACCGCTCATTGGGACGGCGACACCCTCGTGGTCGACTCCGCCGGCTTCGATGACCGGACCTGGATCGACCCCAACGGCTCGATTCACAGCGATCAGATGCGTTTGGAGGAGCGTTTCCGGCGCATTGACCACGACAATCTGGAGTTCAGCCTGACGCTGACGGATCCGAAGGCCTACGTGGGCACGTGGGGCGGGAAGAAGCTGACATTGAAGCTGATGAACAGCTCGCAGCAAATCCAGAAGGGTCTCTGGGGCAAGAGAGCCGATGGAACGGCCTACGGGGACATGCGCGAAGAATACTGTGTCTATTCCATCGAGCGTAAGTTCTGGGAAGGGCGGCCACTGGGCGGAGTGGGCGGCGACGAGAAGAAGTAACCGCCCTGACCTGTTTTTTCCACACCTGGAGACCACGATGAAGCTCGGATCTGCGCCGCCGGTAGCCGGGGCCATGGCGACGATTGTTGTCTGGATGCTGAATATCGCCGCGGCGGCCGCGCAGACTGCGCCGCCAAAGCAACTCATGTCGGAGCAGGCATTCAAGAATGTGACCGTGCTCAAAGGAATTCCCGTCGACGAATTTATGGACACGATGGGCTTCATCGCCGCGTCCACCAACTACAATTGCGCGGATTGCCATGTCGAGCCCAAAGTCGAAGGCGACTGGAGCACCTACGCGCAGGAAACGCCACTAAAAGCGACGGCCCGGCGGATGATCCTGATGGTCCAATCCATCAACAAGACCAATTTCGGCGGCGCGCGCATGGTGACCTGCTACACGTGCCATCACAACGTCCAGGGCGCGCCGAAGATTACGCCGAGCCTCGCGGAGCAGTATGGCGAACCGCCCACGCCCGATCCGAACGAAGTCGAAATCCGGCGGCAAGCGGCAGGGGTGCCGCAGGCCGATCAAATCTTCAGTAAGTATCTCGAGGCGATTGGCGGAGCCCAGAAGGCAGCCGCCATCACCAGCATCGTCTTCAAGGGCACATACCAGGGATACGCCGAGCCGATGGCGCCCGTGGATATCTATGTGAAGGCGCCCAATCAGCGCGCGATGTTCGTGCATACCGACGCCGGCGACCGGACCACGACCTTCGATGGCGTCAATGGATGGATCGCGGCGCCGGCCATGGACAAGCCATTTCCCGTGATTCGGTACAACGACGGAGATTTGGATGCCCTACGGTTGGACGCCGTGCTCTCGTTTCCAGCGGGGATCAGGCAGGCCGTGACGAAACCGCTGGTTGGCTCGACGAGCCTTAACGATAAGGATGTGATCGTCCTGCAGGGGACCGCCACTGGCGGACGCGCGCCGGTGAAGCTGTACTTTGACAAGCAGTCCGGCTTACTGGTGCGGCAGGTGCGCTATGCCGACACCATGATCGGGCGCGTGCCGATACAAGTGGACTACAGCGATTACCGGGATGTCGCCAGCGCTGGCGTCAAGTTGCCGTTTCACGTCATTACAACGTGGACGGACGGAAAATCGGACGTCGTGCTGACTTCCGCGGAAACGAATGTGGCGATCGACGCTGCGAAGTTCAATCAGCCAAAGCCGCCGGTAGCCCCCAGGCGCCAGGATCGTTGATAGCCTGGGTTGCGGACGGCATTGGACCCGGCGACGGTGCGCGGCAGCGTGGCGCATCGGCCCGCATCTTCACGCAGGAGGTCGTCTGTTAGTGACTTTGGCGCCCGAAAGTTGGTCGCTGAAGGCGGCGGAGAGCGGAAGGAAGATGTAGCAGTCCCCCCTGCGCGGCGACACACAGTACCCCGAGTGTCCCTGTGGTTCGGACTCCGCTTCGATCTCACCGATCAAGACAAGGTAATTGAGCGGCGAGGTGCCGGCGATGACCACTGTCACCGGAGAGCAGAGCGCGCAGCATCGCTGTCCAGCCGAACATCCTCGATCGTGAGCTGTGGAAGCACGCCGTGGGCCTTGAGGAACCCATCCATCTCATAGCGCGACCTCATAGCGCGACGAGATTCCCAAAGGCGCCGCGCTTGAGAAATCGTGAGCTTTCCATGGCGCACTCCTTCAACGGCAAGAGCCTCGATCAGAGCGCGGGACAATTGAGTTGGATCTGGAGCGAGTTGCCGGTCCACTTCTTCCGGAATCTCGATACTCACCTTGCATCGTCGTCAAACTTCATTGTGTCGCAGATCGGTCGCGGGCAACAGAGGCTGCCCTCATGGTGCCGGCGCCCGAACCGGGCTAAAGAGGATCAGTGCGCCAATTCAGAGCGCGACGCCGATCTGACGACGATTATGTCACGTCTCGAGCATATTCCTACCCACTGAAAAGTCGGGCCCGCCGCGAACTTAGGAACTTTTGGTGCGTATATCCGTCTAAGCCCCAGAACGGAGGACGCCCGCGCACCTATGACGACCACGTGGCAGGACATTACTTACGGTTTCCGGACCCTCCGGAAGAAGCCCGCCTTCACGATTGTCGCCGCATTATCCCTCGCGCTGGGTATCGGGGCGAACACCGTCATCTTCAGCCTGATCAACACCACACTGCTGCGTCCGCTCCCGTACGCCGCGCCCGATCGCCTGGTCGAGATTTGGTCCGTCCCCCTCGACCACAAGGACCAGCGCAACTGGGTGGTCGCGGCGAATATGCTCGCATTCCAGCAGCGGGCGCAATCGTTTGAATCCGCCGGCGGCGCGCGCGAGCAGGTCTGCAATATCGGCTCCGACGACCATCTCGGCCAGCCGCCCGAGCGCGTCGACTGCGAAAACATGATGCCTTCGTTGTTCCGCACGCTCGGGGTGAAGCCGCTCCTCGGCCGTGTGCTGGCGGAGGACGAAAATCCGGTTGACAGCCCGGCCAACGTGCTGCTGATCAGCGAACGCTTCTGGGAGAGACATTTCAACCGCGCACCCGATGTAATCGGCAAGGTGATGCGGGTCGACGGCCTGGACAAGACGGTCATCGGCGTGATGCCGAAAAACTTTTATGTGTTCGACGACCAGGCCGATTTCTGGACGCCGATGAACTGGACCCGCACCGAAATGGCGAGCGCCACTTACGCATTGGGAACAGTGGCGCGACTGAAGCCGGGCGTCTCGATCCGGCAGGCGCAGGCGGAGATGGATACGCTGGCTGCCCAGCAAATGGCGGTCGACCCCGTGCGCAACAAGAACACGGGCGCGAGTGTGCAGACGCTGTCGGACGCTCTCTACGGCGACCTCCGGCAGCCGCTGCTGCTGTTGCAGGGCGCAGTTGCGTTGGTGTTGTTGATCGGCTGCGCGAATGTGGCGGGGCTGTTGCTGGCGCGGGCCGCATCACGGAGAACGGAGATCGCGGTCCGGACGTCGATCGGCGCGGGGCGGTCGAGGATTGTCAGGCAATTGATTACCGAGAGTTTGCCGCTCTCGTTACTCGGCGGTGTGCTGGGCGTGATGCTTGCCTGGGGAGGCCTGAAGCTCTTTATCGCAGCCGCCCCGCCGGGATTTCCAAGGCTCAGCGAACTGTCGCTCGACCTGGCGGTTTTAGCGTTCACGGCAGTGATTGCGATTCTCACCGCGGTAGTGTTCGGAATCGTGCCCGCCATGCAGGCGTCGAAGACGGACCTCGCCGGATCGCTCAAGGAGAGCGGCCGGAGCGGCACCGACGGCGCGGCACGCCAGCACATGCGAAGCGCGCTTGTGACGCTGCAGATCGCCATGGCACTGGTGTTGCTGATCGGCGCGGGGCTGATGATCAACAGCTTCATCCGGATTGAAAGCAATCCGCTCGGGGCGGATCCGAAAAACCTGCTGACCTTCGATTTCCGCTTTGCGCGGGATGAGGCGATCAAGCCTGTCGCGAGATATCGTAACCAGGGCGTGTGGGAGATCAACCCGCGCACCGAGCAAACGTTCAAAAGGGTCTACGAGCGCTTGCAGACGCTGCCGGGCGTGGTTTCGGTGGCGGGGGCGGGATCGCGTCCTGTCTCCGGATCGCTGGGGATGGGCTTTTGGATCGTGGAGCGCCCGCAAGAGCCCGGACGTGACGGTCTGGCTCCGCAATCGGCGGGCTACATCGCGGTGACACCAAATTATTTTTCGACGTTGAAGGCCTCGCTTGCGCTGGGGCGCGATATCGACAATCGCGACACCGCGTCATCGCCGTTCGTGGCCGTGATCAACGAGACGATGGCCAAAAAATTCTGGCCCAACGAGAGTCCGATCGGCAAGCAGATCCGCATGGATTACGTGCCCGATGAGCCGGTGCGGGAAATTGTGGGGGTGGTGAAGGATATTCGCATGAGCCGACAGCAGAAGGAATTTTCGCCGGCCGTGTACGTCTCGTATCTGCAGCAGACGCGGCGGTTCATGGGGGCGGGCTACGGCTCGCGAGCGGGGATGTTCTTCATCATCCGCACCATGGGCAAGCCGATGGCGATTTCCGAAAGTGTGCGGCGTGCCGTGGCGGCGGTGGATCCGGGCCGGCCGGTCGCGAACATGAGCACGGTCGAGCAGTATCTCGACCGGCAGGTGCAGTACATTCATTTGTACGTTTTGCTGCTGGGGATTTTCGGCGCAATTGCGGCGGTTCTCGCCGCGATCGGGATTTACGGCGTCATGGCGTACGCGGTGGCGGAGCGTACCCGGGAGATCGGTATCCGGATGGCGCTGGGTGCGCGCGCGAACGATATCTTCCGCCTCGTGGTGTTGCATGCGCTTATCCTGCTGGCCGCGGGATTGGTGTTGGGCCTCGCGGGGTCGTTTGCCCTCACTGGCTATCTCGCCTCCGCGTTGTATGAGGTCAAGGCGACCGACCCCTCCACATTCGCGGCGGTTTCGTTGCTGCTCGCCGTGGTGGCGGTAGTGGCGTGTCTGATTCCGGCGCGGCGGGCGGTGTCGGTGAATCCGACGGTGGCGCTGCGCTACGAGTAGACCGTAGCCACGGAATTTGCACCGCGGTGGCGCAGACGAATTCGGCCTGCTAACGTGTGCCTTCCATGACTTTGCGCAGGATCCCGTTAATCCGGGTCGAGTAGCCCTTTCCGTATTTCATGAGCCAATCGTAAACCTCTTTGTCGATGCGTGCCGCTATGAGCACCTTTCGATCGCGCTTGAGCTGAGCGAGTTGTTCGTCAGTGAGAGCGGGAATTTCCGAATAGTCGATCGCGGAATCGTCTCCGGCGGCCTGCCGCTTAGCGATTTTGGATAAGGCCGATGGTTGGACTTTATTCACCGGCCTGCTGAAGACAGATTCGGCGCTCACGCTTGTTCGCTTCGCGGGCCGAGATGATGATGCGGATGCTTTCTTCTTCGTCATTTGAATTCTCCACGCGATACAAATAACGACCAGCAGCACAGCCGCAAGGACAGAACCTATGGCATGCCAGCGCGGTTCGCCCTCGACGATGCGATCCTTCCGGAAAGCTGCAAAGGGATCGTTGAAAACGAGGGCGGCCCTTTCGAACGCGAGGCCGTCGTGCTTCTGTTGGTCGATAAGGTTCTTTTCCCATCCCAGTCGAAGCGCATCGATATACAAAATGTATAACACGTAAGAGGCAGCAGATGCCGGGGCAGGCTCGCCGCAGCGCAGCGTTCTCCCGGCGGACGCTTTTGTTAAATCCCACTTTCTCTTCCGCGGGATGCGGAGCATCACACGGCGATGTGCTCCGGCCGCACCCCCACCCCTACAATCCGCGCCGGAATTCCGCGCAACGCTGGAAATCGCTGCAAGAGCCGGAATACCAGCGGCAGTTTCCGGCCTGTTGCCCGCTTCTCCAGAGCCGGACCGAGCAGTCGCTTGTGCGCCAACACCTGGATCGCCTGGGTGACACGGGTGGGGAACTCGCGCCGCTGCTGCACCTGGTGAAGATGCATATCGCGCACGCCACGCCGCGACAACGGCTCCGAGAGAATGTTCGCCGCAGCCACCGCATCCTGAATCGCAAGGTTGATGCCGACGCCGCCGACCGGCGACATCGCGTGCGCGGCATCCCCGATGCACAGCAGCCCCGGACGATGCCAGCGAACGAGTCTGTCGACGGCCACCGAGAGCAGACTGACGTCCTTCCAATCCTTCAGCTCTCCCACCCGGTCCGCCAGGTGTGGCGCGACGGCGGCAAGATCTTTGTGGAACTTCTCGATGCCTCTGGCGCGGATCGCTTCGAACTCGCCCTTCCGCACCACATAGGCGCATTGCCAGTAATCGCCGCGGTCCAGCGTCACGAGGATTCTTCCATCGCGCACGCGCCCGAGCGTGTGGCCCGGATCATCAGGGTGTTTCGAAATCCGCATCCAGAGCACGTCGATAGGCGCGCCGAGATCATGCACCGCGAGCCCGGCGCATTTCCGCACCGTCGAACGGCGTCCGTCAGCGCCGACCGTCAAGTCCGCGCGAATCTCGAGTGCCCCTTCGTTCGCGCTGGCGTGTACGCCCGTCACGCGGCCGGCTTCCTCGATCAGACCGGTGATCTCGCACTCCATTCGTAAATGGAATTTCGGATAACGCGCAGCCTGCCCGGCGATGAAGTCGAGGAAATCCCACTGCGGCATGAGCGCGATGAATTTGCAATGCCGCGGCACATGCCCGAAGTCGCCAATGGGGACGAACGAATCCTCCAACTGAAGCCCAATGGTACGTACTTCCTGATGCGGGCGCTTGAGGAACTCTTCCAGAATGCCGAGTTCGTACATCAGCTCGAGGGTCGATGGATGGATCGTATCCCCGCGAAAATCGCGCAGAAAATCGCCATGTTTCTCAAGCACCCAAACATCGATGCCTGCCCGCCCCAGCAGGAAGCCGAGGATCATGCCCGCCGGCCCGCCGCCAGCAATGCAGCATGTCGTGGAGATCTCCGCCGCCATCGCGCCCTCTTTTGGTTATAACGTGGAGTGCACAGGCAGGGGGGCGCTTGCCTGGCATTGTGCCTGGGCGGGCGCGCATATATACTTTCAAATCAAACTGGAGGATCGCATGGGATCCACAAATCGATTGCAATGGGCCGCCATCGCGGCACTGGCGTGCGCCTTGCCCCTCGTTGCGCACCATTCTTTCGCGGCGGAATTCGACTCGGACAAGACCGTGACCTTGCACGGCGTCGTCTCTAAAGTCGACTGGATCAACCCGCACATCTTCGTTTATCTGGATGTGAAGGACAACGCCGGAAAGACAACAACGTGGGCGCTGCAATCGCTGCCTCCACTCTTCTTCCGAGGCAGCGGACTAAGCAAAGACGTGCTGCTGAGCAACAAGCAGCAAGTGACCGTCACGGCAAATCCAGCCAAAGACGGGACGCAGGCGTATGGGTTCATGACGAAGCTGGCCTATCCGGACGGCCACGTTTTCAGCATGTCTCCGCAGGACGCGGATCCCAACCTGCGAAAGAAGTAGCGAGGAAAGCCATGTATCCCCAGCTTGCGCATTATCGAACTCTCAAACTCGCCGCGGTTATTCTGTTGTCGGCTCCCGGGGTCTGGGCGCAGACCAATTACGCGGCGGAAGCCGCCAAAAATCCAAAGGCGGAATCCAAACCGACACCGCGTCTGGCCGACGGACATCCCGACCTCAATGGCGTGTGGCACCACTTCTTCGGCATCGGCACGATTGAAAAGCTCGGCGACAGCTTCGTGGTCGGCGGCGCGTTCAGTCCGAAATCCGGCGAGCTCTATAACAAGCCGCTGGGTGACGCCAAACCCGAGTACAAACCGGATGCGGCGGCGAAGGTGAAGCAACTCTACGATAATCAGGTCAAGGAAGATCCTGCGCTGCATTGCATACCTCCCGGGGTGCCGCGCCTCGGACCTCCGCACCAGATCGTCCACACCTCGAAACTGGCGACCTTTCTCTACGCCGACAGCACCGGCAACCAATGGCGCGTGATTCCGCTGGACGGGCGCGCTCACGGAACCGATCCCGAAACAGCCGCGACCTATAACGGCGACTCGGTAGGCCATTGGGAAGGGAACACGCTCGTGATCGACGTGACCCGCCTCACCGACGAGACCTGGCTCGGAGACAACGGCCTGTTCCACAGCCGCAAACTGCACGTCACCGAACGCCTGCGGCGCACGGGAGATTCGATTCAGTATCAGGTGACCGCGGACGACCCCGAGGTTCTTCAGAAGCCGTGGACTCTTGTACGCACGTTGACGCTGCAACCGGACGCGCTGGAAGAAGCCGCCCCGTGCGTCGATAAGGATGCCGGGCATTACGTCACGCTGGAGCATCACGACAACACCCGGTAACGCAACCCGGACGACGCCGGGCGATCGAGCCTCCGGAGGATGGGAATGGGGACCAAATCGCAAAAGGTCATCGCGCGAGAGGCCGCTATGATTCTGGCCATTGCGATTGCGGGTCTGCGATGGACCGCATACGCACAGTCCGAGCCGGTTTTCGAGGTTTCGCGCGCGCCCGCGAGCGCGCGTTCGGATGCGAATCGGAGCTTCGACACCAGCCTGCGCATCTCGCGGACTCCTCAACGGATCGCCTTTCAGGCAGCCGGGCTCGCGGATGTTATCGCCTTCGCGTGGGGATTGCCCTCCGACCGGATCGAGAAACAGCCGCAGTGGATGTATGACGATCTTTACAACGTTGCCGTGACAACGGCTTCTCCGGCCACTTTGCCCGAGCAACAGGTCATGCTTCAAAAGCTGTTGGAGGATCGTTTCGGGCTCGTAGCTCATCCGATTTCGAATCCGAGTCCGGTCTATCTCCTGGTTCCCGGACCGAACGTGAACCTCACGCCTGCCAGAGAAGGCGATGCGCCGGACTCATCCGGATTTCAGGAGGGGGCTCAGCCATTACAATCGGCCTCCGGGTCTTTTCTCCCTGGGCGCCGTTGGATGGGACGGCATGTGTCGATGAGCGATCTCGCGGCATGGCTGTATCCGCGGTTGCAGCTGCCGGTTTTGGACAAGACCGGGATCCCGGGATTCTTCGACATCGAGATCGATGGGCTGCCCGTCAGGGGCGGCGCGGAAGGCACCATCCACGCAGTAAAGAATTCACTCGGGCTCGATCTCGAGGTCCACAGCGGTACCGCGGAGACGCTGATCATCGATCAGGTCGAGAAGCTGAAAGCGAACTGAGTCGCTACTGTTTCTGATAATCGGCCGGGATCACGAACACGGAATCCGGAATCGAGCTGGTGGAGAAGCCGGATGAATCCATCGTGATCTCCATCAGAGAGTTTCCGGCGCCCGTCGCCGGCGCGGCGCCACCCGCGCCCGGGATGTTGCCCATCCGCGCCATGGCCTGCGCGGCCGCGGCTGCGGCGGGTCCGCCTTGTGCCTGCAAGGCCTTCAGCTTTTCCATTGCCTGCGCCATCTGCGCCTGCTGACCGGCGTTTAACTGCGGGGCTGCGGGAGCCGCTGCGGCGCCACCGGCGGCCCGGATTTTCACAACCTGCTCAACCGGCACACCGTTCATTTCCGCGATCTTTCGCTGCATGTCGGCAATGCCCGCGGTCATCGACTGGTTCCCGCCACCGCCCATCGCGGCCCACGGAAAGTTCCCGGCGTTCTTCTGATAAAACGCGCGCAGTTCGCTCGCGCCGGGAACGTCGGGCGAAATCCACAAATCCATCTCCATCTGCATCTTTCCGAGCTGGCGGGTCTGCGGGGAGTCGACATCCATTGTGAGCACCAGTTCCGACGCGTTGTAGCCGTTCACGGCCTTCTTCTGCCCGGTCTCCTTCACGTCGATCTTCGCCGTAACGCCGGCCTGATTCGCCTGCGCACCCAGGTCATTGAAGCTGCGGACTGTATAGGACTTCCGGCTGTTACTGACGGACGTGATCGTTTTGGCGTCGAAATCGAGGATTTCGGCAGTGTCGCCGTTATCCACCTTCATCTTCTCGCCCTTGTAGTAATACTTCGTGGATGACGGAACTGCGCCACCTGCCGCGGCCGCCATCGCGCCTCCCGTCGTCTTCCGCGTGCTCGTGTAGCTGAAATCCGCGCTGGTCGCGAGGGTGGTCGAGAGCAAACTAATGATGAAAATTGCGGCAATCTTCAAGGGCGTAATCCTCCTCGGTTAGTTTAGTGCATCATGAGCGGCTCTTGTTTCATCCAATCCTCACGCGAGAGCGCAAGCCTGGCCGTGCGCTCGCTGCCGTAACGTCAATCGTCGTAAGGTAAATCAATGGCCACCCTCTACCGCTATCTGCGCGATTACTGGAATCTCGTGATCGCGGCACTGGTGCTCGCGGCAATCAACCAGATCTTCTCGCTGCTCGATCCGGCGATTTTCCAGCACGTGATCGATTCCTACGCGACGAAGTTTCACGAATACACGATCGGGCAGTTCATCCGCGGCGTGGCGTTCCTGCTCGGCCTGGGTGTGGGGGCGGCTTTCGTATCGCGAGTGGCGAAGAATTTTCAGGATTACTACGTCAACGTAATCACTCAGCAGGTGGGAGCGCGCATGTATGCGGATGGCATCCGGCACTCGCTCGAGCTTCCTTATGCGTTGTTCGAGGATCAGCGGAGCGGCGAGACGCTGGGAAAGCTGCAGAAGGTCCGGTCGGATGTCGAGAAGCTGATCGCGATCGCGGTCAATTTGCTCTTCACGACTGTAATCGGGATCGTCTTCGTGATGATTTACGCGGCGCGAGTTCACTGGTCCATCGGACCTGCCTACCTGCTGACAATCCCCCTGCTCGGCGGGTTGAGCTCGCTGCTGAGCCGGAAGATCAAGGAAGTCCAGAGAACAATCGTGCGCGAGACGACGGCGCTGGCGGGATCGACCACGGAATCCCTGCGCAACATCGAACTGGTGAAAAGCCTCGGACTGGCGCAGCAGGAAATCAACCACCTGAATACGACGACTGAAAAAATCCTCAAACTCGAGCTGAAGAAGGTAAAGTATCTCCGTAGTCTCAGTTTCATTCAGGGAACGTTCGTGAACTTCCTGCGGACCTCCATCCTCTTCCTGATGCTCTACCTGATCTTCACGCAGAAGATTACCGTCGGTCAGTTCTTCTCGCTCTTCATTTATTCATTCTTCGTTTTCGGACCGCTGCAGGAACTGGGCAACGTGGTGAACAGTTATCGCGAGACCGAAGCGTCGCTTGAAAACTTCGAGACCATACTTGCGCTTCGCCCGGAGCCCCGGCCGGAAAATCCCATCGTCATTGGGCCGCTCGAGACTCTGGCGTTCGAGGACGTCAATTTCCAGCATCAATCCGCGACGCGTCCGGCGCTGCAGGGGATCTCCTTCAGTGTCCGCCGCGGCGAGACCATTGCGTTTGTCGGGCCGTCGGGATCCGGCAAGACGACGCTGGTGAAGCTGCTGGTGGGTTTGTACCGGCCGCACCACGGGCACATCCGCTACAACGGCACGCGGGAGGATGAGATCGCCATCGACGATCTGCGGGAGCGCATCGGTTTCGTCACGCAGGATGCGCAGTTGTTTTCGGGATCCATCCGCGAAAACCTGCAGTTCGTGCGTCCGGGGGCGACTGATGAGGAGTGCATGCACGTGCTTCGGCAAGCTTCGGTCGAAAGCCTGCTGGCGCGGGCCGAAAGTGGGCTCGACACGGTCATTGGCGAAGGCGGAGTTAAAGTCTCCGGGGGCGAAAAGCAGCGGCTTTCGATCGCGCGGGCCTTGCTGCGCCGGCCGCAGTTGATGGTGTTCGACGAAGCCACATCGTCGCTCGACTCGCTTACGGAAGAGGAGATCAGCCAGACCATCCGCGATGTGGCCACGAGCCGGGACGCGGTGACGATCCTGATCGCGCACCGGCTTTCAACGGTTATGCATGCGGACCGCATCTACGTGCTTGAGCGCGGCGAGATCGTGGAGTACGGACGCCATGAGGATCTGCTCGATCGCAAGGGCCTCTACTACGCGATGTGGCGCCAGCAGGTGGGCGAAGGGCGCATCGGGCAATCGATCCGCGCCGGAGAAATGCGCGCTTTGGCCGGCTGAAACGGCTTACAGAACCTGCCCGACCTGAATCTGCCCGACGTGAGATAGTTCGGCACTGGTGTGCCGAACCATCATAATCACCCGCGCTCAATATCCCGATTTTGGGCGAAAATCGCGCGGCGCCGCTAGATCTAAGCTGCATTTCCCGCCAGACCGGAAGGCCGACCAACGCCGGCACGAATGCCGGCGCTAGCGGACGAGAACGTCCGCGCCACGAGTGACCATCGATATGCGCAAAACCGGCGCCGCCGAACAACGGACAGGTTCTTGCAGTAGAAATGCGCAGAGCCGCGAGGTCTGCTCCCGAAAGTCGGGGCAGGATGCCGTTCGGAAGCGGCCGATCAATATGAATCTCGCCAGAACTTCCCGATTTCGTCTGTTGTTTATGCTGCTGGCTGCCGCAAGCGTCTTCGGCTGCCACGACCCGGCCAGTCTTAAACCCGGCTCTTCTCCGCCGGGGGAAGGGGCCGGACAAAGGGGCGGACAGAACGATGGTACGGCGGCCGGCAATACTCCTCCTGTGAGGCCGGGTCCGCAACCCCCCGGTACGGGTCAACAAATTCCCGCTCCGGTCCAGAACAGTATCGAGTCCGGCTCAGCAAAGTAAGCCAAAAGCGCGAGCAGTATTGCTCTGCAAAGCCGCTATTCTTTCGTATAGCTGAACTTATTCACGCCGCCACCGCGGCCGCTACGTCCGGTTTGCGCGGCGCCCGGCGGAGGAGTGCTCGACATGTCGTCGGTGTAATGCTTGCCATCGGCCGATAACGTCCAGACATCGTGCCATTTCGTGCCATTTGCCTGAATTGTATCCACGGTCAGAACGTTCCCTTCCATCTTTCCGGTCGCCGTGGAGCCGGCCCAGTAACCTTTGTCCATTGTCGCGGTGCTGCCGTCAGTGGGATATTTGCGAATCATGATCGTTTCCGCCCCGCCGTTGCGGCCGGGAATATGCTCGGTCATCACGATCGTTTTGCCTTCCAGCGCCAGAGCGCGAGTCATCGTGGGGGTGCCGGGATCGCTTTTCCACATACCCACGAAACCGTCCGGACCGGCGGCCGACACAATCCCCGCCGCAGCCAGCAGCAACGCCGGATAAATCGCCTTTTTCATACAGTCTCGTCTCCTTCGGATCTGATCGGCGATTCGGTGAATACCGGCCAGCGGCGTCGCGAACGGTCGCGCTTACCCGAATCGCAATCCTGGTATAACACGCGCCTGGGGCTGTATGCCGAACCGGCCCGGCACATCCTCAGGGTTTTTTACAAGGGTATTCGCGTTTTAACCCGACCAGCAGCAGGACCGCAACCTGTGTGTTTCCCAGTTCCCCGGCGCTCACCGTTTTGGAGTAGTCCTGGATCGTGCGCTGCAGAATACTGGAATATATTTCGAAGCCCAGGTTCGGCTTTGGCGCGCAGAACAGAGGCGCCGTTTCCGTTGCCATGGCCGTTGCCTGCATTCCTTCGCCCAGGCCTTGCAGGTAGCCTTTCAGAGTCGAGGTCATCGTCGAATCGTCCGCGGCAAGGATCGCGAGGAAATCCTTTACGCTCATTTCCGCGCGCAGCGGCACGGCCCAGAGCAGGATAGACGCCAGGATAGCGAATCTTCGCATGGCCAGAATCTATCACGACCGGCCAAAATAAACACCGCAACGGCCGAGTGCGGGTATCGGTGCGCCACCGCCGAGGCGAGGTGGATCACCGCAAGATCGGCCGGGCTGCCTGCCGGATCCGCCGGATCCGGCGCCAGGTGAATCTGCGACGTGTCTGTCTGCGAATGCTCAATACGCCGCCCCGCGTGAGGAAATTGAGCTGGACGCCGCTGAAGCTAAATTCCGTAAAGCGAAAGGCGGGCAGGTTCTCGTCGCCTCGTATGCCCGAGGGATCGCCCCGTTATCCGTGCGGTGTGATTCGCGCCGCAACGCTGCCGGCCACCCCGCTTCCACGAGAGGCTGGAGCCTCCCCCGGCTACAACCCTGAACGGCGCCAAGCCAAAGCGAGCATTTCGTCAGGAGAGGTGCGTCAGGGTTGTAGCCGAGTGTTTAAGCCAATTTAGCCCAGATGCGCGAACACGCGCGGGTATCGTTTGGCCGGAAGACCTTATCTTTCGGCCATGATCAATACGGCTCAAGGCGAGTCCTCGGCTGTTTGGATATGGGCAGCCGTGTTACCGTACCGGCATGCCTCCGATCCCGTTGAGAGACCACCGGAAATGATCTTGCCCGCATGCGACGGCTCGAACCCCAAAGCGTGGGTGGCGCTCTGATGCCCAGAACGATCATGCTGCTCATGGCCGCCCTGGTGCTGAGAGCGGCACCGTCAAGCGAGATAAAACCGGCCGATATAGACGCGCTTTATCCCGGAATCGAGAAGCTTTACATCGACCTGCACAGCAACCCCGAACTGGCTTTCCACGAAACGCGCACAGCGGCGAAACTCGCAGCTTTACTAAAGGACTTCAGCTTCGAAGTTACCTCCGGCGTGGGCGGCACCGGAGTCGTTGGTCTGCTGCGGAACGGCGCCGGACCGGCCGTTATGTTGCGCACTGAACTGGATGCCCTGCCGGTGACCGAGCAGACCGGCCTGCCTTTCGCCAGCAAAACGCATGGAGTCATGCACGCGTGCGGACACGACATCCACATGGCCGCCTGGGCGGGCGCCGCGCAATGGATGTCCCAACACCGGCAGCTATGGCATGGAACGCTGATGCTGATCGGTCAGCCCGCCGAAGAGGTTGGCTCCGGGGCGTCCGCGATGCTCAAAGACGGGCTCTTCACGCGCTTTCCCAAGCCGGACTACGCCATCGCAGTGCACGACGACGACACGCTGCCCGCCGGACAAATCGGATACCATGCGGGTTTTTTCCGTGCCGCTGCTGATTTTCTCAATGTCACGGTCTTCGGCCGTGGCGGCCACGGCGCGATGCCGCAGTCGACCGTGGACCCTGTCGTGCTTGCCGCGCGAACGATTCTCGCGTGGCAAACGATCGTATCGCGCGAGAATGATCCGCAAAGTCCCGCGGTAATCACTGTCGGCTCCATCCACGGTGGGACGAAGAACAATATTATTCCCGATCGGGTGATTCTCCAGCTTTCGGTGCGCACCTTCGATCCGCAGGTGCGCAGGCACGTGCTGGATGCGATCGCCCGGATCGCCAAAGGTGAAGCAGCGGCAGCCGGAGCGCCCCGCGAGCCGCTGATCGAGCCGACCCCAGGTATGCGCGGTGTGGAGGCTGTCTACAACGATCCGGAGTTGACCAAACGGCTCGCCGCTGTTTTGAAAGGCTCGGTTGAGATGCCTGCCAAAATGACCTCCGAAGATTTCTCCGAATACGGGCGCGCCGGTGTGAAGACGGTGCTGCTCCACATCGGGGCTGTCGATGCGAACAAACTCGTGCAGTCGAAGCGATCCGGAATACCGCTTCCCGCTCCCCACTCGCCGCAATGGGCGCCGGTGAAAGAGCCGACCGTGAAGGCCGCGGTACAGGCGGAAATAAACGCGTTGCTGAACCTGTTGAACTGAAGATCTGTACCGATCCTCAGGCCTCCTGGCCGGCTCCGCACGAACTCGCATCAGTGGAACTACCGCATACAGTTGTTTCCGGCTGCCCTTCAGCCGGCGCCGGGCTTCGAAGGCCGCCAGTTTCGGCTATTTTGCTCGATTTCACCAGTATTGTCCCCTACGCCGAGGCTAAGCTCAGGCCAAGCCGAAGCTTAGCCTACCGCAGCAGCCGGACTACGTCGTTGTAAGCCCCGCCTCCGTCTTTGCGCAGCCGCTGCAGCTTGCTGTCGATATGCTCGCGAACGGTTTGGGAAAGGGACCAGCCGAGCGGAAATTCAGGGTCGCCGTCCACCTTGCAGCGAAATAACGGGATCTCCTTCACGTCCCCGCCGGCAGCTTCGATCGCATCCCGGAACTCGGCCCTTTGTGCCTCCGCCGCGTGCGCCCGGCCGGCGTCGAGCGTGCCCACCGGAGTCGCCACCAGGTCGAAAATGGAGGCGCCGCTCCCCAGCGCGGGGTCGGCCGGGGCTTCGCAAAACTTTCCACGCGAACGAACCGCATCATTGGTGATGATAATGCCGAGCGGCTTTCCCCGGCGGGTAATCGCAAGATCTTCTGACGCTTGCAACAGATCCCGCAGGAGTTCGGCGGCAGTCGCGCCACCGCTGTTGTCTGCATATCCGCCGTCCACGATGCGAACCTGCTTGCCGTCCAGCCGCAGTTCGCCGGCCGGGCTGATTACCGGGAATCGTGCGCTGAGCAGCATCGCCGTGCTGAGCCGCAGCGTCTGGCCCGCCGGTAATCGCGACAGAAGATCCTCGTTGCCCGCGAGCCGGACGTTACTCGCCACCAGCCGCTCGCCCGTCTCCGCATTGGTCATATTCAGCGCGAGCAGGAAGGGCAGGGGCGCCTCCAGCGGCCGGCTAAGTCGCGGGCCGGCGCCTTCAAACACTGTCTCCGCCGCAATCTGGCGATCCGATCCCGAACACGCAGCGCGCCATCGGAGCCCCAGACACGCGACACTGTCGATGGGGTCCCGGACCAGCAGTCGCGTGAGCGGCGCAGCCAGAAAGTCGAATGAGAGCGCTTCTCGTGCCTTTGCTTCGTCGAGCGTTGACGCGAACACAGCCAGACCGGCGCTTCCGCCCGACACGCCGCTGGCCGCATAAATATGCGAGGAAAATGACGGCGCATCTCCGATCAAGGCGCCCAGGACGATTGCGGTCCAGTAAGCCGCTCGTATGCCTCCTCCATCACTCGTGATGAATACCGGTCGAGCGCCGGGATGGCTTTCCAGCCAGCGGCGCGCATAGTCCTGCGACGATGGCCGCGGCTGTGCATCAGCGATGGTGCGGACAGGCCGGACGCCGAACTCTCCGCGGGACGCCATCCACAAAAAGAGAAGCAGCAGGACGATCGACAGCGCCGGCGCCCGCGTGGCGAGGAACCAGACGACCCACATCGCGGCCACGCCCAACACGAGAATAACCGTCACCGGACCGAGGAAGAGTCCCAGGAAGTCGGGCGACGCCACCAGTGCTATCACCACCGCGAACCCGCAGACGGCCCACGCGCGCGACATTGCCATGATCATCCACTCCAGCGGCCTGCCCTGTCTTTGAGCAGGGAACATCAGGAAAGCCATGCCGCCCGCAGGGACCAGAATGCCGGTGAGTTCGAACAAAAGGGCCCCGACGGTCCCCGGAGCGCGGTACGCGACGGCGACGATCGCGGGGCCGACCATGGAAAGTACCGTTGCCAGCGCGATTCGCAGCCAATCCGGAACAGCCGCGAGCCCGCGCATGGCAAGCGCAAGCATGCACCAGTTGGTAGTGGTGAAAAGCGCGAGAGCCATGCTGAAGAAAAAATTGTGGACCAGGTCCTCCGCCACCGTGCGCATCATGTCCTGCGCCTGTCCGAAAGCGGATAGCGTCAGATAGAGCAGCCAGGAAAGCCCGCAGGTCAGGAGAATGACCGGCGCGAGACGGTTTGCGGCGGATGCGGCGGCGCTGGCGGCAGCTCTGGATTTTATCCCCATAAGCACGTATTGAGATCTCCGCACGATTATCGAACGCGGTGACACGATAGCGGAAGCCGGCGCTTCCTTTCGGAAACAGACGCAGTCCGGGGAAAAGGCGAGTTTGCCGTGCGATTGCTGTCTTAATCTCCGAACGCTTCCAGAATTTCAGCCGGCCGTGCGCTCATCGCCAAGTTAACTGGTGCGAGCCAAACTGGAGCGTGGATTGGGCTGCAGCGACTTCGCGGTATCGCGTTTCGAAAAACTTCGCGGCATCGCGTTGCAAAAAACATGGGTGAGCGCATGGGGGCCTCCCGCTGGGCCTTACGTTGCCGAGGGTATTATAGGGGTGGCAAAAAAGGCGCGGAATCGCCGGGAATCCGTGCTTCTCAAAACCCAGGAGACACCGCGATCCGGATCGGCCTGTGCATTTGCCTGATCCGGACACTGTTGTCGACGCTTCGGCGGCCGCGCTACGAGCCGACGCTTGCATGCCGGAATGAGCGACGAATGAGCTTTGGGCCCCGATCCGCCGTTGAGGAGGCTTCCGCGAAACTTCGTGAGCGGGAGCGATGAAGGCGCGCACCGTTACAGCCTATTGGAGCAGGCTGGCTTACCGATTCTTCGGATGGCGATCCTCCTCCTCGCGCGGCTGGAGCTGGGGAGACGCCGTCGCGCTCGTGACGGTAACAGTTCTCATCTACACCGGGGTGCGGCTGGCCTTTGAAGCGCCAGCGGTCATTCGCGGTCCCGAGATTTCGCTCTCGCCGCAATATCTGGTGCTGTATGCGCTGCTGTCGTTTAGCCGCATGCTGGCCGCCTATGTGATTTCGCTGCTCTTTACGATCGCCTATGGGTACGTCGCGGCTTACAACCAGCGGGCCGGAAAGTTCATGGCCCCTTTGCTCGACGTGCTGCAGAGCGTTCCTATCCTGTCGTTTCTTCCGATCGTTCTGCTGGGTCTGGCTGCCATTCTTCCGGAGACGATTGCGGCGGAGCTGGCCTCGGTGGTCCTGATCTTCACCAGCCAGGTTTGGAATCTGACGTTCTCCTGGTATCAGTCGCTCAAAACCATCCCCAACGAACTGCGCGAAGCCTCCGCCGTGTTTTCCTTCGACCGCTGGCTGCGCTTCAAGACGCTGGAGCTTCCGTTTGCGGCGCTCGGTCTCATTTGGAACAGCATCATGAGTTGGGCGGGCGGCTGGTTCTTCCTGATGGCCGCCGAAATCTTCACGGTCGGGCAGCGGGATTTCCGTCTGCCCGGCATCGGCGCTTACTTGAGCGAGGCGGCGCGCCTCGGGGATCTTTCCGCAATCGGCGAGGGATTGATTGTTCTTGTAGCGATGATTGCGCTGCTGGATCAGGTCGTCTGGCGTCCTCTGCTCGTATGGTCGGAGCGGTTCAAGCTGGAAACCGTCGGGGGAGGGGAGGCCCCGTCGTCATGGTTCCTGGGGGCGTGGCGGCGCTCGCAGGTAATCGCCCCGGCCGTCCGGCGTGTATTGGGCACGTTAGCCCTTGGCGTGGACCGCATGATGGGGCGGCTGCTCGCGATCGCCCCGGCCGGGGAAAACGCTCCAACGCGACTTCGCTGGTCTTCGATTGTGCCTGCCATCATCGGCGGCGGCGTGCTGCTTTACGGTTCCTATCGCACGATGGCGATGCTGCTGGAGCTGCCCGGCGCGCAGTGGGGAACGATAGCGCTCGGGCTTCTCGCGACGGGCGCAAGGGTGGTTGCCGCGGTGCTGATTGCGCTCGCATGGACGATACCGCTGGGTGTCGCGATCGGCACGAAGCCGCGGATCTCGGCGTGGCTGCAACCGCTCGTGCAAATCGCGGCAGCAGTGCCTGCGACAGCTTTGTTTCCCGTACTGTTGCTCGGCCTGCTCCGGTTGCCCGCCGGTCTTAACATCGCCGCGATCGTGCTCATGCTGATGGGGACGCAGTGGTATCTGCTGTTCAACGTGATCGCGGGGGCTTCAGCGGTCCCCCAGGATCTCAAATACACCACCGCGCTCTTGCGCCTGAGCCAGTGGCAGAGATGGCGCGTTCTGATGCTGCCGGCGCTTTTTCCTTACATCATCACCGGCCTCATCACCGCTGCGGGCGGAGCATGGAACGCCAGCATCGTCGCGGAATATACCCAGTTCGGAGGCTCGGTGCGCTCGGTGACGGGCATCGGCTCGACGATTTCCATTGCGACCGCGAGAGGCGATTACCCGCTGCTGCTGGCCGCGACCTTGTCGATGGTGTTTCTGGTGGTCGCAATCAATCGCGCAGTCTGGCGGCCTCTCTACCGGCTGGCGGAAGAACGATACCGTTTGGAGTAACGATGCATGTCTGACCTCGTCGATCTTATTGGAGTAAGCCAGTATTTCGGCGCGCGGCAACACCAGTTCCTGGCCGTGCAGGACGTGAACCTGAAAATTCGCGAGGGGGAATTCGTGGCGCTGCTCGGCCCTTCGGGTTGCGGCAAGAGCACGCTCCTGCGTATCATCGCCGGTCTTATGCCACCTTCCGAAGGACGCGTGCTGTATCGCGGCCAGCCCTTGCAGGGCGTGAACCCGCACGCAACCATCGTGTTCCAGTCCTTTGCGCTCTTCCCGTGGCTCACTGTGCTTGAGAATGTCGAGGTGGCGTTACGCGCCCGCAACATCCCCGATAAACTCGCCAAACCGCGAGCGCTCGATGTGCTCGACAGAGTGGGCCTCGACGGCTTCGAGACGGCCTATCCCCGCGAACTCTCCGGCGGCATGCGGCAGAAAGTGGGCTTCGCGCGGGCGATGGCGGTAACCCCGGAACTGCTGTGCCTCGATGAGCCGTTCTCGGCGCTTGATGTGTTGAGCGCCGAGGCATTGCGCAGCCAACTCGTCGATCTCTGGAAGGGCGGGGGCTTGCCGACAAAAGCCATCCTGATGGTGACGCACAACATCGAGGAGGCGGTGTATGTGGCGGATCGCATCCTGATAATGGACAAGGAGCCCGGCCGCATCGTAGCGGAGCTTAAGGTCGAGCTGCGGCGTCCGCGCTTCCGCAAGGGAACGGCGTTTCTCGAAACTGTGGATCGCGTCTACGCCACGATGGCCGGGCAAACGCAGGCGGAGAATGTGGAGTTGGGACCCGCGCCGGGCCAGGAAGGCCGGTTGCGATTGCTCCCCGAAGTGAGCATCAGCAATCTGGAAGGGCTGCTGGAGCATCTACTCAAGCTGTCCCATCATCGCGAGGATATCTTCCGGCTGGCCGATGAACTCAAACTCGATTCCGACCACCTCCTGCGACTCACGGAAGCCGCGGAATTGCTCGGGTTTGCGACCATCGCGCAGGGCGACATCACGTTGACATCGCTGGGCGAGACGTTCGCCGAGGCCGGTGTGACCGCCCGAAAGGAAATCTTCGCGCTGCGCGTCCGGCGCTTGCCGGTCGTCCAGTGGCTGGTGGACAAGTTGCGGGCCGCCGACCGACAGCAGGTCGCGTGGAACAAGATTCGGGCCGAGCTGGAACACGCGGTACTGGCAGGAGAAGTCGAAAATCAGATGGACGTGGCGGTGGATTGGGGCCGATATGCCGAATTGCTGGCCTATGACGATACCAGGGAAATGCTGTATCTGGAGCCCGCGGGCGCGGCGGCCTGAGGCCCGGGGTGGGGCCGCAATCCTGGAACACGTCAGGAAGGGCGCTTGCGGAGAAGTCGAATGGCCGCACTGATAAGCGGGAAAACCCGCCAGAAACCCACGAAACCCGGAAACGCCGGGTCTGCCGCCGCTCAAACGGTTTCCACGACGCGGCCATGCTACTTTCAAACTCGGCATCCATGCCAGACGAACATCACGACATCCGGTCCGCTGTCCGCGACTTGTGCGCGCGCTTTCCGCCGGAGTATTTCCGCCAGATCGACACCGAGCAGGGTTATCCCGAAGCATTTGTGGAGGCGTTGACCAAAGCCGGTTGGCTCGCCGCTCTGATCCCCGAAGAGTACGGTGGCGGCGGACTCACCCTGACCGAAGCCTCCGTCATCATGGAAGAAATCAATCGGTCCGGCGGAAATTCCGGCGCTTGCCACGGGCAGATGTATAACATGGGCACGCTGCTGCGCCATGGCTCGGAGGAGCAGAAGCGTGCGTACCTCCCGAAAATCGCGAGCGGCGAACTGCGCCTGCAGTCGATGGCTGTGACCGAGCCGACGGCGGGCACCGACACCACGAAGATCCAGACCACCGCAGTGCGCAAAGGCGATCGCTACATCGTCAACGGTCAGAAAGTCTGGACCTCGCGCGTCCAGCACTCCGACCTCATGATTCTCCTCGCCCGCACCACGCCGCTCGCCGAAGTCACGAAGAAATCGGGAGGCATGTCGATCTTCGTGGTTGATCTCCGGGAAGCGGTGGGGAGGGGAATCACGGTGCGCCCCATACCCAACATGGTGAATCACGAAACCAATGAGCTCTTCATCGACAATCTCGAGATCCCCATCGAAAACCGCATCGGGGAAGAAGGTCAGGGCTTCCGCTACATCCTCGACGGACTGAACGCCGAGCGTACCCTGATTGCGGCCGAGTGCATCGGCGATGGCTACTGGTTCATCGACAAAGTCACGAAGTACGTCAGCGGCCGGACTGTCTTCGGCCGCCCCATCGGCCAAAACCAGGGCGTGCAGTTCCCCATCGCGAAGGCGTACATCAACGTCGAGGCCGCGAATCTGATGCGATTCAAAGCCTGCGCGCGGTTCGATGCGCACAAGAGTTGTGGCGCGGAGGCCAACATGGCACTGCTCCTCGCCGCCGAGTCGTCGTGGGAAGCCGCCAACGCCTGCCTGCAATTCCACGGCGGATTCGGTTTCGCGCGGGACTACGACGTCGAACGCAAGTTTCGCGAGACGCGCCTTTACCAGGTCGCGCCGATCTCCACAAACCTGATCCTCTCGTACGTCGGTGAGCACGTTTTGAAAATGCCGAGGTCGTTTTGACGTGGTCCCCGGCTTTGCCGCCGCACTTCCCGGCCGGAGCGCCGCGCTAATGCTTCCGCTCCACAACATCACCGTCATCGCTCTCGAGCACGCCGTCTCCGGCCCCTTCGCGACGCGGCAACTGGCCGACCTGGGCGCGCGTGTCATCAAAATCGAGCGTCCCGGCGCCGGCGATTTCGCGCGCAACTACGACGAGCGCGTGCGCGGACTCTCCTCTTACTTCGTCTGGTGCAATCGGGCCAAAGAAAGCCTCACGCTGGACGTGAAGCATCCGGCGGCAGCCAACATCCTCGCCGCGCTCCTGGCCAAAGCGGACGTCCTCGTCCAAAACCTCGCGCCGGGCGCTTCAGACCGGCTCGGCCTGTCCTTCGAGCAACTGCACGACGCGCACCCACGCCTGATCGTCTGCGACATCTCCGGGTATGGCGCCGATGGCCCCTGGCGCGACAAAAAAGCCTACGACCTCCTGATCCAGAGCGAGTCCGGATTTGTCTCCGTAACCGGCACGCCTGAAGCTCCCGCGAAGGCCGGATGCTCGATCGCCGACATCTCCGCCGCCATGTTCGCCTGTAACAACATCCTCGCGGCACTGATCGAGCGCGGTCAAACCGGCAAGGGCAAGCGCATCGACCTCTCGATGCTCGAGTGCATGGCCGAGTGGATGGGGAATCCTCTGTATTACGCGTTCGATGGCGCCGAGCCCCCGCCGCGCGCGGGCGCGTCGCATGCCACGATTTATCCCTACGGACCGTTCGCGACCGGCGACGGCGCAAACGTAATGCTGGGTCTGCAGAACGAACGGGAATGGGCGGTTTTTTGCGAGAAGGTGCTGGGGATGCCCGAACTGGCAGTGGACGCGCGCTTCTCCGCCAACTCACGCCGCTCCGCCGCGCGCGTTGAACTCCAGGCCATCGTCGTCGAAGTTTTCTCGCGCCTGACCGCAGCGGAGGTTCTCGCGCTCCTCGACCGTGCCCAAATCGCCAATGCGCGAGTGAATGACATGCGCGATCTCTGGGAGCATCCGCAACTGCAGGCACGATCCCGCTGGATGGATGTGGCCACCCCGGAAGGCAAAGTCCCTGCGCTGCTGCCGCCGGGAATGACGGATGCGAACATGGGCCCCGTGCCGGCACTCGGTCAACACACTGATGCCATCCTGGCAGAACTTGGATATCAGCCCGGCGAGATCGCGTGCCTGCGAGCCGAGGGAGCAGTATGAGCACCGAACTTGCCGCATTTACGGCGAATCTCCGCTTTGAAGACATCCCGGCTCCCGTCCTCAGGCGCGCGGAAGACCTCTTCCTCGACTGGTTCGGCTCCGCGCTCGCAGGCAAGGGTGCGCGCGCCGTGGAAGCCATCGATTGCGTGGCGCGAACGCTGGGACCGCTGACCGGCCCGTCGGAAGTGCTTGCCTCCCGCCGCCGGACCTCTCCGTTGTTCGCCGCTCTCTCCAACGGCGCCGCAAGCCATTTCGCCGAGCAGGACGACGTACACAATGGGTCCGTCTTTCATCCGGCGACCGTCGTGTTTCCCGCGGCTCTGGCCGTCGCGCAGGAGCAGGGAAGGCCGGGCCGCGAATTCCTGACCGCCGCCGTCGCCGGATATGAAGCGGGTATTCGCGTCGGCGAGTTCCTCGGCCGTTCGCACTACAAGGTCTTTCACACTACGGGCACCGCCGGGACCATTGCCGCGGCGGCTGCCGCGGGCAGGCTTCTGCGATTGGCGCCAGACGAGATGCTGCACTGCTTCGGGTCCGCCGGCACACAGGCCGCGGGTCTCTGGGAGTTTCTCCGCGACGCCGCCGACTCCAAACAACTGCACGCGGGGAAGGCGGCCGCCGACGGCGTCTTGTCCGCGTATCTCGCACGCCAGGGACTCACCGGCGCGAAGCAGATCTTCGAAGGCACGCAGGGGATGGCCGCGGGCATGTCGACCGACGCCGATCCGGCGAAGCTCACCGATCGCCTCGGGGAGCGCTGGGCGGTTCTCGAAACCTCGTTCAAGTTCCACGCCTGCTGCCGGCACACGCACCCCGCCGCCGATGCCTTGCTCGACGTAGTGACAACGCACGGGCTCACCGCCGACGCGATTGCCCGCGTGACGGCCCACGTCCATCAGGGCGCGATCGACGTACTCGGCGCCGTGCAGGCGCCCCGGACAGTCCATCAGGCCAAATTCTCGATGGGAACTGTCCTCGGTCTCGTCGCTCTCTTCGGCCGCGCGGGACTTCGTGAGTTCGACGAATATTTCGAGGATTCCCCCGTGGTCGAATTCCGCGGCAAAGTCAGGATGCTTCTTGACGACGAAGTCGATCGCGCGTACCCGGCGCGCTGGATCGGCAAGGTTACGGTCGAGACTACCGATGGCCGCATTCTTTGCGGACGAGTCGACGAGCCGCGCGGGGATCCGGGCAATACCCTGACTCGTGCTGAGGTCGAAGAGAAAGCGCGCCGCCTCGCCGAGTACCGCGGTGGAGCGACCGCCGACGAGATGTCGAACGTGATCGCGCGCACCCGCGATCTGGAATGCGCACCATCGATGGGAGCTTTCCTGACGTGATCGCGCCGCGTACTTACTTATTCGTTCCCGGGAACCGGCCGGACCGCTTCGCCAAAGCGTATGCCAGCGGCGCGGACGCGGTGATCATCGATCTGGAAGACGCGGTCCCCTCCGCCGAGCGGGCGGCGGCGCGCGAGAATGTGGCGCGCTGGCTTTCCGCCGAGCACCCCGTCTTTATACGCGTCAATGGCGCCGGCACCGAATGGTTTCGCGACGACGTTTCCATCTGCCGCGCGCCCGGAGTCGCGGGCGTCGTGCTGCCGAAGGCCGAGCGGGTCGAGGATGTTGAGGCCGCCGGCGCTTCCGTGCTTCCAATCGTCGAGACCGCGCGCGGATTCTGGAACCTGACAGCGCTCGCGCATAGCCGGGCGGTTCAGCGTCTGATGTTCGGATCGATCGACTTCCAGATTGACCTCGGGATTCACGGAGAGGGCGAGGAACTGCTCTTCTTTCGTTCGCAACTCGTGCTCGTCTCCCGTGTCGCCGGCCTGCCTGCGCCGGTCGACGGGATCACGACCACCTTCGACTCACCGGAGCCGGTCCGCGCCGATACGCAGCGTGCCCGCCGGCTCGGCTTCGGCGCAAAGCTGTGCATCCATCCGAAGCAGATCGCGCCGGTTCACGAATGCTTCGGGTCAACGCCGGAAGAAGCGGCGTGGGCAAAGCGAGTTGTCGAGGCGTCGTCCCGCGCTGGGGGCGCGGCCGTTTCACTGGACGGAGAGATGATCGACCGTCCTGTGCTGGCGCGGGCGCTCGAGATCCTGGAGCAGCTCCGCCAGCCGTGAGCTCGCGGAACGATCGCCTCCGAAGCGGATCGAATTGTAGATTTCAGTGAACGCCGCAATCTGGCCGCGCTCTTCGCCCGTGTAGTGACGGGCGAATTCGGCCGGCGTGAACCAGGCTGGTTTTTGAAAGCCGCGCCGCGCGACGAGATCGAGCATCCGTTTATAAAGCACACTCGCGTCGGACGCCGATCCACCGGAGCGCACGATTCTTCGCAGGTGAGCGCGGCGCTTCCAGTCGCGCCATAAGCGCGGACCAAAGACGGCAACGACAGCCAGAAGCAGCAGCACCGTTAGTAAGGTCCCGCCCCACGATTTGAGGGTGCCGGCCGCAGATGCCCAGCCCTCGCTCGATTTGTTGCCCGGACGATTCCACCGGCGCAGCGCGGCTTCGAAGCGCGAAGCCATGGCGATCTGCTGATTCAGGTCGTAGGAGACGATCCATTCCCGCCAGGCATGATCGGCGGCGTCGAGATACATATTGACGCGCGAAAGCAGGCCGGCGCGGCGCAGGCCGGTGTCCGGCGGTGTGGGATCGAAGGTCGTCCAGCCGCGGCCGTCAATCCAGCCTTCGACCCACGCGTGCGCATCGGAGGCGCGGATAACGTAGAGTCCGGAAACGTTGTTGAAGTATCCGCTCTGGAAGCCGGTGGCGACGCGGGCAGGGATGCCTTCGGCGCGCAGCATCACCGCCATGGCGGACGCGAAGTACTCGCAGTAGCCTTCCTTGCGCACGAACAGGAAGTCGGCGAGTGGATCGCGGACTGGTCTTTCCGGTCCGTCGAGTACGTATTTGAAATCGCTGCGCAGGTGTTGCTGGATGCGCAGCGCGCGATTGAGAGGAGGATTTTCGCCGGCCCATTGCCGCGCGAGCGAATAGATGCGGACGTCAAGCGGCGGAAGTTCGAGATAGCGGGCCCTTTCAGCGGAGGATAGCGGCGCGGGCAGCGGCGGGCCGGTATGCGCATAAACTTCGTAGCGCTGGAGCGCGTTGCCGGGCGCCAGCGCGCGGAGCGAATCCTCCGGGGTAAGCAGGAGGTTGGCAACATCCACGTTCACGAATTCCGGGACGCCCGCGATGAACATGGTCCCGGTGCCGGAGTTCTGAACGTCGACCCGGTAGATCAGACGGCGGCCATCGCGGCGGGAGCGCTGCATGTCGTCGGCAATCTGTGCGCGCCCCTGCACGGTGGGAATGACGCGTCCGGGAAAACGGGGCTCCCACCAGCGGCGCCCGTCGAACCGGCTGAGGGCCGCGCCGCGCCATTTGAGGTCGGGCGGGAGCGCGCGCGTGTAGGAGAGGATATGCAGGATCGGACGATCGTCCCGGCTGATCTTCCCGAAGCCTCCCAGGTCGACGACATTCGAGAAGCCGGTGAGGCGCGGGCCGCGCGGAAGAAGCATGGCGGCCATGCGGGCTGTGCGCGGAATGAGCAGGAACAGGCCGAGCGTGAGGACGAGAATTCCGCACGTCGAAGCCAGCGCGACGGCGCCGAGCCGCCACGCGATTCCGGATGGCGACGGCGCGATTTGGCCCTTCGGCGCCGCGATGCCCCTCCGGAGCTCAGCGCTGGTGAATGCGGCGATCGCGAAGACGACGTAGAGCGCGAGACACGTGAAGAAGCTGGACTGCGCCGACAGCAGCGCGGCCGAGATCAGCTCGATAAACGAGATGACCCCGACGTAGGCGAAATCGCGGTCGCTGCGCGCGGTGAGGATTTTGACAGTAGCGAGGAAGCAGATGCCATGAACAGTCGTTGTCAGGAAGTCGCGCGAAAGGTAGTAGAGATCGATCGGGAAGAAGGCGACATAGGCAAGGGCGAGTGCCGACACCCCGGCAGTGGGAATTTCGAAGCGAATCAGCCCGGCCGTCATGGCCGCACGAATCAGGAGACCGGCGAGGGTGAGGAGCAGCGTCGGGCGGTCCAGGTATCCGGAGCCCGCGAGCGCGAACCACGCGGTACCGATGAGTCCGATCAGCGAGAACTGGAAGACGCGCTCGATGGAACCGGACTGCGTGCGCGCGGAGAGCACAAATCCAGTGTAGCGGTCTCAGGCCGAGGCTTTGTTGGCATTCAGCGTCAGGTAGTAGGCGATGAGGTCGGTTGGCGGCGGGGTAACGCCGAGCTGGCGGAGCATGCCCATAACTTGTCCGCGATGGAGGGTTCCGTGATTGACGAGGTGCATCACGATTTGCCAGACCGGCGCGCCGGCTTCTTCGCCGTTGAGTCGCCGGAAGGGGAGGTGTCGAGCGAGATCCGCTTCGCTCAAGGAATCGCTCCATGCTTCCCAGCGGCGCTGGATGTCGGGCCACGCGGTTTGCAGCGCTTCGAGGGTATCCGCCGGCCGGTCGATCGGCTCGGCGACACGCGTGTACCAGACCCAGTCGGCGAACTGCACGTGCGCCAGAGTCCCGAGGATGCTGCCGTGCGAGATGCCGTTCGGGCGTACGCGGTCTTCGGGCGAGAGCGCTTCGACAGCGGCGAGCAGCCGGCGCGAGGCCCAGTTCGTGTAGCGGATGTGGAGTTGCGCTTCGGCGGGAGTCATGCGAGTCCCATAATAGCCGTTACGATGCGGTTTGGAGCGCCTTCTCCAGCGCGCGGACCAGCGCTGTAAGGCTTGCCCGCGGGACGTTATTCCACTTGACCAGAATGAAGTAGCGGTCTTCCTGGAACTTGACAGTTTGTGCTTCGGCGCGCACGCGCTGGGTGGCCTCGAATGCGTTAGCGCGGGCCTTGTATCCGCAAATCCAGACGTCGGCTGTGCCCTCGCCGGTGTACGCGGCTTTCCAGCAGGCCGGCGCGCCATCCGCGGGAATCTCCGGAGGCGGTGCGGACTTGTCGAAGGACGCGAGCTTCCAGCCGGGTGAAATGGAGGCAGGCAGGTGCGGCTTTGATGGTACGGCCGGCGAACATGCGGCGATCAGGCAAACGGCGGATAGTAAACTGGTTTCGCGTCTCCAGCGCACGTCAGTAAGGGTAGCGCACAGGCAGCAGACGAGCGCACCAATTCCGGCAATAAATGGCAAAGTTCAAGGCCGTGAGGCCCAAGTCGACCGACGCTACTCCGCAGATGAAGGCCGGTCTTCCGTGTATTATTTTGATCGTCCTTGGCATGTTCCTGACCGCATGGCTGATGTACGAGGTGATGAAGAGTGCGTCCTGACGGAAGAGCGGCGGACGAGTTGCGTCCGGTGGAGATCGCCACCCAGTATCTGAAGACGGCCGAGGGCTCGGCTTTGATCACGATCGGCAACACGCAGGTGTTATGCGCGGCGAGTGTGGAATCGACGGTGCCGCCCTTCCTGCGCAATTCGGGCAAAGGCTGGGTGACGGCTGAGTACGCGATGTTGCCAAGGGCGACGTCCACACGCACCGCGCGCGAAGTCGTAAAGGGACGCCCCAGCGGCAGGACGCATGAAATTCAACGCCTCATCGGGCGCTCGCTGCGCACGGCCATCGATCTGGGGGTGCTGGGCGAGCGGTCCATCATTCTCGACTGCGACGTGCTGCAGGCGGACGGCGGCACGCGTGTGGCGTCGATCACCGGCGCGTATGTGGCGCTGGCGCTGGCGGTGAAGAGGATGCTGAAGTACAAGGCCATCGCAAGGTCGCCGCTCATCGGAACGGTGGCTGCCATCAGCGTGGGGATTGTGGATGGGGAGCCGGCGCTCGACCTTTGCTACGAAGAGGATTCGCGCGCCGACGTGGACGCGAACGTGGTGATGACGGGCGATGGCCGTTTCGTCGAGTATCAGGCGACGGCCGAGCACAAGGCTTTCGACGATGAGCAGATGTCCCGCATGACGGCGCTTGCGAAGAAGGGGATCGCCGAGCTTGCGGCGCTGCAGCAGGCGGTGATCGAGGTGGCTTGAAGATTTTCTGCGCCACCGGAAACGCGGGGAAGCTGCGGGAGTTCCGTCTCGCGGGGCAGGTTCTCGGAATCGACATCGAACCGCTCGAAGGATTGAAGGCGATTCCGGCGCCTGAAGAAACGGGCGCTACTTTCGAAGAGAATGCCCGGCTCAAGGCGGAGTACTACAGCCGCTTCGCGCCCGCGCTACTGTTCGCCGACGACTCCGGCCTCGAAGTGGACGCGCTCGGAGGGGAGCCTGGTGTTTACTCGGCGCGCTATGCGGGCGAGGGCGCAACGGATGAAGCGAATAATCGGCTTTTGCTCGAGCGGCTCGAAAATGCACGCGACCGCAACGCCCGGTTCGTGTGCGTCATTGCGCTGGCGGAAGCCGGCGTCGTGCGGAAAACCTTTCGCGGAACAGTAGAGGGCCGGATCCTGCGCGAGCCGCGCGGACCGGGGGGCTTCGGCTACGATCCGCTGTTTTACTATCCTGCTTTCGGCAGCTCGTTCGGCGAGGTGCACGATGAACGGAAGTTCAATGTCAGCCATCGCGGGAATGCGCTGCGCGCGATGTTGAAAGAACTCGCGGGGTAGCTCACCTTTACCGGGCGTCAACTTTAACCGCGTAATAGTCGAGCTTCTGGCCCGGCTCCAAAATCATCTGGTGGGGCGTCTTTGGGGCCACGTGGAGAATATCGCCGGGGCGCAACGGCTGCTTCTCGCCGCCGGCGATCCTGTCTCCGCGAATTTCGTGGGCGGAGGTTCGGCGCGGATTCGGGATTGTGCCGCCGATGACGATCGAGGCTTCCCCGCTATGGATGAAAAGAATGTCCGACTGCGTCTCGTGCAGTTCGGCCTGGCCGGTGCTCTCGCGGCGGACGAGAGACATCGAGTGATTGCCCCAGCCGCCGAGGGCTGCGGTGGCGACTTTGATTTTGCTTGCCGCCATCTTCGCGGGGAGCGCGCGGGCGCGCTCGTCGAGCTGTGCGCTGTTCCAGTGAGAATAACCGGCGGGTATCGCGGCCGCTGCGAGTGTCGCGAGACTCGCGATCATCCAGAGTCCCGGCTTCATGGAGTGAACAACCCGCTTGAATGCGCGACCGGAATAGAGGCGGGAAGGCTGCTGCGGCCGTCAAGATACACAATCAGAGGCTGCGATGGCCCAACCGGGTCGGTTGAATTGAGAAGAACGCCGATCTGATAAAGGGCGCCTGCCGGTGTGACCTGGATGGCCGGGTGCATCACCCCGCCGACGCTCACCTGGACCCGGCTCGGGTCGATGGCCGCGCCTGGGGCCGCGAAGCCGCTCAGAGTCACGATAATCTCTCCGCCTTGCCGTGCCGCATGGGAGCTCGTAATGTAGGCCCCGCCGGCATCCTGTACCGCCAGGATGCCGGCCGGGGCGGTGTCGATGTTTACGGTGACGGGGAAGTTCGTGGCGGCCCCGTTGTTCACGATCAACAGCGCCGGGCCCGGTATAAGAGTTGCGGGCAACTGCAGATTGAGTTGTCCACGTGAGGCGTAAATGACCGGCACGGGCTGCAGACCGATAGTGACAACCGGCGGAGCGGCCGGACCGGCGACGGCATTCAAGTTCGTTCCAAAGACGCTGACAATGGCCCCCGGATAAGCGCCGGTGAGCCCGGCCACGCCGTTGACCAGGATCGGCACGACGTTCGGCAATAACGGATTCGCTGGCGTGATCTGGAACGCCGCCGGCGCGGTGGCGAGTTGGAAACCGGAGATGACGCTGACATCCGGAGTCGAAAGCGCGGCATTGCTTGAGACGGAAACGTCAACTTGAATATGGTTCGGAGCGAGCACAAAGATGTTGCGCACCGCGATGTCGCTGGTGCCGAATCCGACGGTGGTGAGGCCGGGCGTGAATGTGAACCCGCTGCCGACGATATCGATGCTGGCTTCCGCGCCGGCTGGAAGGCTGGTGGGCGTCATCGACACAATCGCCGGCGTGAGTTGGGGACCGTAGGAATAGGTGGTGGGCGATCCCGTCTGCGGCAATTGCGAATTCTGCCCGTCGCTGTTATACGCGCTGAGTGTCGCCTGCTGGTTGTTGGCTCCGGGCGGCGGTTGTACGATCGCGATGCCGGCCTTCGGATTGAGCGCGACAATCGACGATGGAAGTCCGTCGAAGTAGAGGAGTGTATCGGCCGCCCAATTGTCGCCGGCGATGCTGAGAGTGCCGTCGGGATTCGCGATCGTCGCGTTGATCGTCGGCGGACCTTTCTGGGTCAGATTGATGCCGGAAGGCAACAGATAAGTCTCCCCAGCCGTGCTGACAACTACATGCTGCGGACCGGGCGAGGAAAATGGATTCATTCCCAGGTTGAGGTAGGCGTAGGTCGAATTGTTGGCGAACCCCGGCGTGATGCCGTTCGGCAGAATCGAGATCGAGCCGCCGATGATCTGGACACCCAGACCCGGCGCCTGCCCGTTCGAGCCGAGACCGTAACCGCTCAGGGCCACACTTGCGGTCCCCGAGAGCATGTTCACGAAGGCGGGTGTTACAGGCGTGTTTCCGTAATAGGAGTAGACCACGTCGTCATAGAGCGAAACCACGGAGCGCGGGGTCGCCGCGATATTGATATTGGGTGTCATCAGGCCGGCTTGTACGGAGACCGGCGCGGCCGCGGCAAGATTGTTCGTTCCCGGATAGAAGAGGGAGCCGATCGGCCCGCTGGGCGCGGCAACCGCGCCGTCGGCATTCCACGGCCCGTCGATATCGGCATCGGGCGGCATCGTGTGGACGTAGACGAAATAAGGACCGGGCGGGATGCCGTCGATGCGATAGCTGCCATCCGGGTCTGTAATGCCACTGACGGCGCCGGAGCCCGCGCGAATGGCGACCACCGAAGCCAGATGAACGCCTTGTCCGTTGGCGGTAATGCGTCCGGAGATGCTGCCGAACTGCGCGGTCTTCGCGGTGGGATAGAGCGCGGCGAGGCCGGCGATGTCATCGTTGTCGATCGGATGGCTCAGCGTGGTGGCGCGGGTGGTGGCCTGCGACATCGCCGACGAGGTGAAGGTATGCTGAAGACCCAGCGCGTGGCCCATCTCATGGACCGTCGTCGTGAAGAACGTCTCGTTGTAGCTGGGGCCGGTGCCCAGGGGAAAAAGGATCGTGAGGTTCCGGTTCAGATGCACCGTTGAACGGACGATGGGGATGAATGTCGAACCATCAGCCGCAACGACTGGCGCCGCTTTCGACGTGGGCCCGCCGTAGCCAAGAACGCCTGGGGGCAGATCCTCGAAAACGACATCACCGCCAGGCGTGTTCTGCGGGGTCGCGCCATTTTCCAGACCGCCAAAGGCGACGCGCAAGCCGGACGCGCTGACGCCATTCCACACGAGAGTGGCCTGGCGGATCTGGCTGAGCACGGAATTGAAGCTGTCCGTCTGCGAATAGATCTGCGGCCCGTTCTCGGAAACGAAAATGGTGACCGCCTTGTTCGGCAGCGCGCTGAGGTCGAACTTCTCGGGCGCGCGGACGCCGTTCAGGTAGTGGATGAAATGGTAATAGGCCGGCGCGGGCGCCGCGGCGGCGGCCAAAGCTGCAATGAGAGCGAGCCTTTTCATTGGAGGCGATTCGCCCCCCCGGCGGAAGTCCGGTTAAGCCGGGATTTCATATCCTGGAGCAGCATCTGAACGCCACGGTCGCTTACCTTCTGGCCGCTGGCGTTGAGCATCGTCTCGGCGATTTGTGGCCGGCTCACCTGCAGGGCGCCATCAGTCAGTTGAGAGACATTAAAGATGCCCTGACTCAGGCCGACAATGTGCGTGATACCCGTGGAGGACGTCCAGAGGAACAGAACATACTCCGTGCCTGTGTGGAGTTGCGGGACGCCCGGAAAGGACTGGCTGTAGCCGTTCGCGGTTCCCCCGGGGACGAGCACCTCGCTGGCGGGAAAGCCTTTCCAGGTTTCCGTGGTCTGCAGCTTGTAATGGGTGTAAATAGTTGATCCGGTGAAATTTGCCGAGGAACTGGTGACCCGCGCCCGCACGATGGCCGTAGCGCTTTGGGCCATCTGGTCGAGGCTGAGTTGTTGCAGGGTGACGGCGGATGCTGTGGAACACGTCCAAAGGCACATAGCCAGCGGGATTAGTCCGGTCAGGCGGGACATGGTTACGGTGACGACTCGGTTCTGCACGCGTTCGTCCGTTCCCCGGTATTGCAATTGTTGAGCTTACGGTTGTAGTCGAAGCGGCGGCGTTCCCCGGCGACACAAATCCTGAGACAGTGTGTCCCAGGTGCCGTGGTTGCCAGCACTCGCGACGTCAGGCCCCCAAGTGCGATTGACATCAGCGGGGAAGTGGCGGAGCATTGTCTTTCACCCGGTCTTTCACCCGGTGTCTCAGCCGAAAAAGCGGCACTCAACGAAATTGGAGATCGTCCCGAATATGTGTTTCAGGAATTACTCGGCCGCGCATCGGCTATCTGCTGGCTGCATGCTGATCCTGGTTGGCGTCGTGATGGCAGCGACAACGCCGTCAGAGGCTTTGGCGCAAGGCGGCAATCCGCAGGCCAACCCGGCCGGTCAGGCAGGACCCGGGAGAGGACCGCTCCAGCCTCGCAAGCCGGTTTCGGAGCCGCCACCGCCCGGCGTCACGCCCCTCGCGGTCGACCTATTCACCTCGAAGGACATCTACAAAGACAAGGCCTCATGGACGGATCCGCGCTACTACCGCTGCAATACGCCGCGGCAAATGATCGAGGCGATGTGGGAGAGTGGGCGGATCGGCCCAAATCCACCGGCCTCAGCCTCCTGGGGTGACTGCAAGATCGACTATCCGCGCGAGAAGATCGTCAGCCCATATCCGTATAAGACGGCCAAAGAAAACTATGACGCCCTGATGGCACAGGCAAAGGCTCACGGCGGTCCGACGGTTTACACGAAAGCCACTACGCCGGATTGGGACGGGTTTTACCGTCGTGATCCGGCCGGCACCGACACGCCCGGCTTCAGCGGTCCTGACCGCCGGGCCGCGAGGGGTGAGCGCTGGCAGTGGGGCGGCATCGAGCAGGCCACGACGGTGCTTTCTCTGCTGACACCGGAATATCAGAGGCGCTACGTGCAAATGCTGTATCACGAGACGGTCGACAACTCGAAGCAATGGAATGCGTCTTTTTGTCTGCCGGAAGGCTTTATCCGCTGGTGGTCGGAAGCCTCGCAGGGCCACAACTTCGAGCTGACGATCACGCCCACACGCGTGGAGTTCCTGTCGGGCATCGCCGACAATTTTCTGCGAGAGGTGCTGATCGGCCGCGAGCATGTGCAGAAGGTGCCGCAGTGGTACGGCGAGACCGTCGGCTTCTGGGATGGCGACACGCTGGTCTCATGGACCGCCAACGTGCAGGGATGGACCGAGCACACGATGTTCGAGTTCTCGAACAAAATGGAGACGGTTGAGACGTTTAAACCGCTCTACGACGAAAACCACAAGTTCATCGGTCTCGACCATGAGGCCGTCTGGTATGACTCCGACGCGTTCGCGCAGCCGTTGCGCGTGCGCGACCGCTTCCTGCGCCGCGCCGAGCCGGGTGACGCGACCGCGCGCTTCACGTTCATCGAGTGTCTGTCGAATATCAAAAACGTAAACGGCCGCCCGACGCAACTCACGAAGGGCGATCCCGGTTTCATCGACTACTATGGCCGCCCCTGGGCTCAGAATTGGGAGCAGTGGTTCGAAAAGGGATGGGAGAAGCCGAAAGACGTCGTGCCCGGAGACGTGCTGGACCTGTTTAAATAAACGGAGCCGTTGTGCCCGGCGCTTTTACGAGGCTGATCGGGCTCGCCGGACGGGAGTGTTACTTTCTGCGGTTCCATGGCTCCTCGAGCGGGACTTTGAACGGCGTCGCGGCCACACTTAAAACGATGATACTCGTGGCCGGCACACACTAAACCAGCCAGTGGTCCATGTCTCTTCCGAGCAACGCCGATAGCTTCCGAATGTTGTCGCGATAGTAATCCGCGAGCCGAGCGCGGTCTGCATGAGCCAGACCGATCGATTTCCTCGGCTCGAACGCGACTCGCCGCACGGGTCCGCGCACGGCTTCCGGCAGCGCATTCCATATTCCGCTGCGCTTCACCATATTTTTCAGCCGGAACGACCGCGGGACCTTCGCTTCCATGTGCCGCTCGGCGAAATCCGGTGTGAAGGCTGCATCCACGCCGAGAAACTCGAAGATTGACCGCATCACATCGAGCGGCTCGCGGCAGAAGTCCTCATACAGGTGAATCTGCACCCGTGCTCTCCCGAAGCCCACGAGCCAGCGCTCGACCTGCTCCGCATAAAGACCGAAGAGAAGAAACGGATACAACTCACTGATCTGCGTGCTCTTCGACGCGAGCGCGGCATGGATGTATTCACTAAATGAGAGGTGCGATTTCGCGAAGCTCAGCATGTGCGCATATTGAGAGAAGGCGCGCTCGATCGGATTCCGCAGCATCATGAGGATCTTCGCGTCCGGGATGCGCGCCTGAATGTTTCCCGGCGCGGATTGTGACCAGAGGTAACAAGCGCTTGCCTCTCCGATCGCGGTCTGCTGCTTCACACCTCGGAACAGCCTCAAGTAGTCCGTCCAGTTGTCGATCGGCCCGCCGGAGAATTTCTCGGATACCGGACCTGCCAAATACTCCCTCTGCGCCGGCAGGCGCGCTTCCGCGATCCGGCGAAAGTCGTCCGCGAAATTCTCCAGCCGGATCTCATCCGCGAAAAAATGCGGCTCTTTGATTGGGCTCATATAGATCGCCGGATGCTGATCCAGATAGCGATACAACGCGGTGGTGCCGGCCTTTGGGGCTCCGGCCAAAAAGAAGTTGGGACCAGGCGCGCCCACGAATTTACTGTACGGCAGCAAACGTGCTCGCCTCACTATCCCTGGCAGATGCTGTACAGATTTCGGTTCCGCAAGCGTCCGTGAAAAGCGTATGTTGTCCCCGTCTTCCTGGTTGTTGGTCTTCCTTTTTGTCTCACTCCCCTGCACGTTTGTGTCGCCCTGCGGGGCCGCCGAGGCGGACGCTCTGGCGATTACGGCCAATATTCAGGCGCGCCACTTGCCGTATGGAGCAGTACTCGACCCAATCTTCACGCTCACCAACAGCGATGTGGTCGGAGGCTACACCCGCTGTGGCGATTCAGCGCTCTGGACCGGCAGTTATCTCGCGGCCGAAGCTTTCCGCTACAAGGTCACGCAGTCGCCCGACGCGCTGAACAACGTGAAATCCGCGCTCGCCGCCGTGAAGGGGCTCGTGGATATCACCGGGAAAAACCTGCTTGCGCGATGCATGGTTCCTGTGGATTCTCCCTATGCCGCGGCCATTTCCAGTCAGGAAGCGGCCAATGGCATCTACACCAATAGCTCAGCCGGCTGGATCTGGGTTGGCAACACGTCGCGCGACGAATATACCGGGGTCATGTTCGGACTTGCTGTGACGTACGACATGGTGCCTGATGGTACGCTCCGCGCCACGATCAGCGACCTCGTTACGCTTCTCGTCGACTTCCTGGACGGGCACAATTGGTCGGTGGTGATGCCCGACGGCAGCAGCGGGACTTCATTCCTCGTACGTCCGGATCAGATCGAGACCTTTCTCGCCATCGGACGCCACGTCAATCCAGACCACTTCACAAGCTTCAGCTATCAGGCGCAACGGGACCTGTTTGCCACCACCGTGCCGGTGCCGATTACGGTGGATGCCGCGAGCGACGGTTCCTACTTCAAGTTCAACCTCGACTACCTCAATCTCTACAATCTGATCCGTCTTGAATCGAGCTCGGCGAAGGCAATCTATGAGGCGGCTTACAGCCAGTTGCGCAGCGCAACAGCATCGCACCAGAACGCCTTCTTCAACGTTATCGACCTGGCGCTGAACGGACCCGACTCCTCTCGCGACAACGAAACGCTTTCACTGCTGGATGGATGGCTGCTCCGGCTGCGCCGCGATTTCGGAGTCGACCGGAGCCATTCGGTTCCGGTTTGCGGAGCGCAAGCGTGTCAGGCCCTGCCGGTGTGGCTGCGTCCGAACACGGACTTTCTGTGGCAGCGCTCGCCATTCCAACTTTCGGTAAGCGGCGGGGCGGGCATCATCGAAACGGCCGGTATTGACTACATCCTGCCGTACTGGATGGCGCGCTACTACGGGCTCCACGAGCCGGCCGTGGTGACGTCGTCGGCCGCGGCGATCGCGGTGGTCTCGCCCGGAGCGCTCGGCTCCATCTACGCAACGAATCTTGCCGGTACGATTCAGCAGGCGTCCGCAGTGCCTTTGCCGTCCACTCTCGGCGGCGTCGATGTAAACGTGCGAGACTCGGCCGGTAATTCAGCGCAGGCCGAGCTGCTTTACGTGTCGCCGGGGCAGATCAACTTCATCGTTCCGGACGGACTCGTCACCGGCGTTGCGACATTCACGATCCATAACGGCGGCAGCGCGCCCGTGACCGCGCTCGGCGCGATAGGGCAGGTTGGCCCCGCGATATTCAGTCTGAACGGGAGCGGCTCCGGGCTCGCGGCCGCGACCGCCGTAAGCATCACGCCCCATGGCGAACGGCCGCTGGATCTCACGTCGCCCATCGACGTGTCGGGTTCCGCGCCGGTTTACCTCACTCTTTACGCGACAGGAGTTCGCAATCGCACTTCGACCGACAACGTGCTGGTGACGGTTAACGGGGTGGAGTTGCCGGTATTGTATGCCGGTCCGCAACCCACGTTCGCGGGATTGGATCAGATCAATGTCGAGCTCCCGGTTATATTGCGTGGCGCAGGCATTGCGGAGGTTGTGCTCAAAGTCGACCAGCACCAGGCGAACGCGGTCACGCTGTCGATTCAGTAGAAGCCCGCGACGGACACGTGCGTGACGGTGCGAAAATTTTGGTTCCACGCGAGCCACGTTTGGCGCTGCGCAGAAACCAACGAAGCCACCAGCGAACAGGAGTTATGACAAAGGCACTGAGTAGCGGCGCCTGATGCGGAAAGGCTCTGGCGTTGCCGCAGCGCGTTGTTATTCCGGCCGCCGAATGCGGTCCACACTCCTGTTTGAGCCGCCGAACTCCAGACTGGGATGAGTCGGAGCTTTTCCGGGACCTTGAGGATTGATCCACCCGTCTGTCGATACCGGCGGCATTGCTCCGGCCGCATCGAACGGCAATGCAAGCTTTTACCGCAACGGGCTGATATCGGCCTCCGCGGTAATCGTGCCGCCCAATTCTGGCCGAAGTCAACTCCCACACCCGCGGATATCGTGAGAGCGCTTGAGCTGGACGCGAAATTCCGGCAGCTGGAGCCTGGTTTGGTCGATGGAACAGTGGCAGCGGTGGCGGAACGATGGAAAGTTCACCGCGTTCTGACGATCGACCGCCGCCATTTTGGAGCCACTTTGGAGCGCTTCGAGTGGCCCGCGACTGGATCGCAATCTCGAACTGCTCCCATAATCAAAATAGCGTCGGCTGCGCTTCACTATCACGCCCCGGCGCGGCCTTCTTCTTCCTCGGGCGCAAGGGACTCCCCACCACCCCCAACACCTGTATGCTCCTCAACGCCGCACGCGGCACGAAGATTCGCTGGTTATTGGCGTCCGGCTCGGGCGGCGTGACCGTGTATCCCGCGATATCCCAGGCGAGCAGGTTATTGGGAAGAATGCCGTCCTGCACTTCGCCGTCCCGGAGGTTCATCCGCACCCACAGGCCTTCGAGTTTGGGGCGCGTCATGAAGACCCGGCGCGTTTCGGCAGCGGCTTCGAAGTCCTGTACGAAACAGACGCTCTTCACTTCCTCATAAGGCAGCATCACGAGCGCGCCATCCTGCTTAAGCAACTCGATCGCAGACGGTTGTAAGTAGCTGAGCGAGTTGACGTAACCAGTCAAATTTTCCCGGTCGAAGCGCCGGACAATCACCTTTTTCGCGGTAGAACTCGCCACAAGACCTCAGTTGCTGGGGCCGGAAGGTGGTCCGGCGGCTTTGTCTGGATCCGCCGGAATTGATTTAAACATTTTCGCGGGTATTGTATCATTGCACGAAAGGACACGTCGTAAACGGGGCGTCGTAATCCAAAGAGGCCGGGGCTTCGTGCACGCGGGCAAAACCGTATGGCGGAAAAAGGATTAACAGCGGAAACGCCGCTCTCGCGCGGTATCCGGGCGTTCCTCGTTTTCTGCCGGACCGAAAAGGGATTATCGCTCAATTCTCTCGACGCGTATACCCGCGACTTGGGGGAACTCCGGGCTTTTATCGAGCCCCGGATGGTCGGCGAATTTCCTGATGCGGAAGTTTTACGGTTATACGTTAACTATCTATACAAGAAGAACTTAAGCAGCCGCTCGATCGCTCGCCATTTGAGCGCAATCCGCAGCCTGTTCCATTTTCTGGTGGCCGGCGAGCAGGTCGCGGCGGATCCCACTGAGCACCTGACCAGCCCCAAACAGTGGAGCACCATCCCAAAGTTCCTGAATCGGCAGCAGATCGAAAGCCTGATCACAGCCCCGGACCTCACCAAGCCAAACGGCATGCGGGACCGGGCCATGGTCGAGCTTCTCTACGCCACGGGGATCCGGGTATCGGAGCTAATCAACGTGCGGATGTCGAACCTCGATGCCAACCTGGGCATCATCCGTGTCACGGGGAAGGGAAACAAGCAGCGGATCGTCCCGGTTCACCCGGAAGCGCTGCGGTCCATCTCGGACTACGTCGAGCGCGGACGTCCGGCGCTGTTGAAAGGTAAGGCGAGCCCTTTCCTTTTTATCACCGCGCGCGGAGGCCCAATGACCCGGCAGTCGTTCTGGACCAGCATCAAACTCAACGGGAAGAAGGCCGGGATTTTTCACGATCTCTCTCCGCACGTGCTGCGGCACACTTTCGCGACACATCTTCTGGAAGGCGGAGCCGACCTGCGCAGCGTGCAGACCATGCTCGGCCACGCCGATCTTTCCACCACTGAAATCTACACACATGTGGTCCGCTCGCGCCTGCGAGAAACGCTGGACCGCCATCATCCGAGAGCCTGAGCCCATGAGCGACTACATGTTTGTGCTCGAAAGCCATCTCGACGCCACGCAGAATCGCGTGGTGAACGAGATCGCGCGCATCGCAACCGACGCGGGAATGAACGTGTGGCTCACTGGCGGGGCTATGCGGGACACTTTGCGCGGGGCGCGCATCCTCGACCTCGACTTCACTGTGGAGCGCGATGCCATGCGTATCGGCAAGGCGCTGGCGCAGTCTTATCGCGGAAAAGTGTTATCGGAAGATCCGCTCCGGCGCGGGATGGAATTGCAACTGGGCGCGGTGCGGGCATCGGTATTCAACGCGCGGACCGAGAAATATTCCAGACCTGGCGGTAAGCCCCAGATCGGGAAGGCGACAATCCATGAAGATCTGATGCGCCGCGATTTGACGATCAATGCGATGGCGCTGACGCTGAATCGCGGATCGCGCGGCCTGCTGATCGACCCGGCCAATGGGCAGGCCGACCTTGTCAATCGCGAGCTGCGGTCGACGAATTCGTATACGTTGTTCGACGACCCGTCGCGCATCTTCCGGATGATCCGGTTCAAGTATGTGCTGGGGTTCGAGATCGCCGCGCGCACGCAGTCGCAGATCGAAAACGCCCTGCTCGACGAGTACCAGAAGCTGGTTCCGGTCGAAGCTCTGGTAGCGGAGATTCGCGCGCTTTCGTCGAGCGAGAATGCGGTTGCGGGGCTGGAAGCGTTCGATGCGCTTGGGTTGCTCACGCTCATCTCGCCGGCGTTGACGGGCCTGAACCTGAACGCCGCCGGTTTGACGCGCTTCGAAAAGCTGGCGCATACGGTACTGCCTCATGATGCGACCGGTGGATGGCTGGCTTTTCTGACAGTGCTGATGGAGAAGATGACGCCGAAAGAGCGCGGAGACGTGCTTCGCGCGCTCCATCTGCCGAGGGCGGAGGCCGACGGACTCAGAAAGCTGCCATCGGAGATGAAGAAGCTGGAGGCAGCGCTGAAATCGGCGAAGATCACGAAGCCCTCACACGTTTACGAGGCGTTGGAGGGCGGCAGGGTGGATGAAATCCTGCTGGTCCTCTATTACTCGGCGCACCGTATCGTGCAGGACCGCATCCGGTCTTACTACCAGAAGTACCTGCCGATGGCGCAGGAGGTGACGGAGGAACAGGTCGCGTCCACGGGTGTGAAACCGGGAACGCCGAAGTTCGAAAAGGCCTTCCGGGCTATGGTCGCCGCTCACCTGAATGCGCGACCCAGGAAAATGCCGGTGCCGGAGCCGGAAGTTGTCGCTACCGCACCGGGTCCGATGGCGAAGGCCGCCCGGAAGTAGGGGGCTTCGGTCGTGGCGCTTGCCGGGCGTGGCGCCGATGAAAGCCTGCTTTTGCAATAGCAGCAACGCCGGCGACAAAGATCGCCAGCGCCACATCAGCCAGCTAATGGGCCCGCGCAGGTTGAACGGCCACTGCATCTCGCAGCGAAATCCACGAGACATTCAGCAGGTCGTTGATCTTGTTCCAATCCCCGGGGGAGGGCGCGCCTGCTTCCTCGGCGCGGCGGTCGCGCAGCAGCATCGCTTCCGCCCGCGCCTGCGCGTGCCGCGTGAACTGCTCCGGACCGGTCCGGTAGATGGCGGCCTGCAGTTCCGCCAGCGACCGGTCGAGATCTTCGCGTGGATGGCTCGCGCGCTCCCGATGAATGATCCACCACTCGAGTTCGAGCGCCGCGACGCGGTTCACATCGAAATCTTCCGTGCCGGTGCGGCGGATGAGCCCGTAGTACTTCACCAGATCCGGCAAGGCGCGCATATAGTCGGCCCGCTGGTGCCCGGCCTGGAATACTTCGGCGGCATGCGCAGCATAGTAAGCCCCGGCCACGGACCTCCAGAATGGAAAACCATATTGGCGGCGGAGCAATTCCGTGAGCTGCCCGAACAACTTCAGCGGTTGGTGATCGTAGTATGACCGCCACGTCGCGGTTTCGAGGCGCGCGACTTCGTGAGAGTCGAATGTGCGCAGGCTATGGGTGCGCGGGCCGGCAAGGTCCCACGCGATCCACGCGGCGAGCAGCAGAGTCGCGAAAGCAATCGCCTTCTTCACGCGCCCGCCTTTCCGGTGCGCAGGAGCCCGGTGCGCGGAAGCCCCATGATCAGCGGCGCTTTTCCGGTCTTGCCTCGCTTCAACTCGGTGACGGTCTCGACGCGTATGGGCGGCGCGGCGACACCTTCCGCTTCCAGCAGATCCCTTACTTCGGCAGCGAGCCGATCGCGCACGGCTGCATCGCGCAGGCCCGTGAGATTCACTGTGAGACCCGTCTCGTCCTGAATCACCTGCCACGCCGCCGCCGGAACCGTCTCGAGGACCCGATGAAATACGTTCGGGTGCACGGGGATGCCGCTGAGATACAGGACATCCTCCTGCCGCCCTTCGATCTCTTCGAGACAACGGAACGGGCGTCCGCACCCGCACCTTTCGCCCGAAATCCGGATCATGTCGCTGATCTCATATCGAATCAGCGGCTGTGTGCGGCGATTGAAGACCGTCAGGAGAACGCGGTCGCCCAATTCCCCGGCCGGCACCGCATTGCCGCGCCGATCGACATTCTCGATGATCGCGCCGTCGTCGAAAAGATGCCGCCGCCCTGCCGCGCATTCCGCCGCGATCGGCGCATACTCGGTGGCTCCATATGTCTCGAAGACGCGTACACCCCATGCTTCGCCGATACGGCGGCGCGTCTCCGGCGTGAGCACCTCGGCGCTGGTGGCGCAGAATGACGGAGCGATGCGGAGCCGCCCGGCAATTTGTTCATCGGCGAGTTGCCGCAGCACCGAAGGATACGCGACGAGCACGTTCGGCCGCCACTCATTGAGCCGCCGGACCATACTCTCGACGGGCTCGCCCGCGTCGAGTCGCAGCGTTGGCAGCATACGGGTCGAGAGCGAGCGTCCCACGCGCGCCGAGTAATGCCATGGGGTCGTTGATGCCAGCATCGTCGACCGCAGCGGGCGCAAGGGATTCGGCTTGACGCCCGCCCATTTCATCGGACGCGAGATGGACGCAAGGCATTCGATCCACTCCGCCGGGCTGTAAAGGAAGACGCCGCGCTGTCCCGTGCTCCCGGAGGTGGCGAGCGCGACGTAGCGGTTGCGAAACAGGCCCGCGCCGTCGTCCTGCTTCAGCCATGCATCGACGTCTGCCAGCCGGACCGAGCGATCCGTAATCAGATCGTCGAAGTTTTCCATCATGGTCTGCTTCGTGAGGATAGGCAGCTCTTCCAGCGGCCGGTTTTCCATCCCGCGGTGAAAACGCGCATAGAAGGCCGAGGTCTCTCTTGCGAATCGCAGGGTTTGGGCCAATTGCGCACGCCGGTGGACTGCGAGTTCCTCCGAGGTCCAATGGCAACTGCGCTCGAGACGACGCCTGATTCCGAGCACCCGGAATTGCAATAACAAGTTCGAAGACATGGATTGCTGGCGCCTGCCTGCGCTCTGAAGATTCTACGGATTCCACGCCATGCCGGATGTTCCCCGGAAGGACTCGATTATGACGCAGTTCGTGGAAGCCCGCACAATCGATCGCGCATCGAATGAAGCCGAATGTGGTCCATTTCCGCGTATCCCTACCCGAGTAAAAGTATCCTGTCTGTTTTCACCACCTTTTTCGTTTCCACAAAGGCGACTGGGTTGCTAGCATCAGTGAGTCCGGCTTTACTGAGGGCACTTTTGGAAAATCCATGTCGAGTCCGGTAATCACCAACCCGATCGAATCCCTGAGTCGTGAACTGACGTCGGCGCGCGAGCAAACTGACAGTCTGTTTCGCCTGATTGCGCCCGAGACGCTCTACGCGCGTCCGATCCCGGAGCGCCACCGGCTGATCTTCTATCTCGGCCATTTCGAGGCCTTCGACTGGAATATTCTGGCGCGCCGAAGTCTGGGTGCCCCGGCTTTCCACGAGACGTTCGATGCGCTGTTTGAGCGCGGAATCGATCCGCCGCCCGGAGATGCCCCGATGGATTCGCCTGCCGACTGGCCATCGGTCGCTGAAGTCACGGAGTATGGAAAGACGACACGAGCCTGGATCGACGATCATCTGGAGGATTTCGATCCGCTTGTGTTGCAGATGGTGATCGAGCATCGGCACATGCATGCGGAAACCTTCGCCTACCTTCTACATAACCTTCCTCACGACCAGAAATGGAAGCCAAATACGGCATCGTTCACCAGCGGACGCATTCCATCGAACCCGATGATTGCGATCGACGGGGGAGACGCAACGCTCGGTCAACGCGGCGACGGATTTGGCTGGGACAACGAGCGCGGTGCACATGACGTCTTCGTCCCTGCCTTCCGAATCTCGAAGTTCAAGATTTCCAACGGCGAATATCTCGATTTCGTGAAAGATGGCGGCCCAGTGCCGCACTTCTGGACGCGAGAAAACGACCGGTGGTTTTTCCACGGGATGTTTTCACGCTCGCCCCTGCCGCTGGACTGGCCCGTCTGGGTTACGCAGCAGCAGGCCGCGGCCTATGCGCAGTGGCGCGGCGCGATGCTAATGACCGAAGCGCAGTTTCACCGCGCGGCCAGCCGGACCGCACCGGATGCGCGGCGCGACAACTTCGATTATCGGAATTGGGGCCCAACGCCGGTGAACGCCGGCGATCCCGGCATCTACGCGCCTTCTCAAATGGCCGGCAACGGATGGGAGTGGACGCGCGACGTCTTCGCGCCGTTCGACGGTTTTGCCGCGCATCCTCTTTACCCGGGTTATTCGGCCGACTTCTTCGATGGCCAGCATTACGTCCTGAAAGGGGCGTCCCCAAGAACCGCGGCGGTCTTCACGCGTCCGAGCTTCCGCAACTGGTTCCGCTCGGATTATCCCTACATGTACGCCGGGTTCCGTCTGGTGGAGAGTTGATGTTCGCGGCGGCAACCACCCCGCTCGCGGGCACGCCTTACAATGCCGAGTTCGCGCAGGCAGTCGGCGATGGTTTGCTGAAAAAAGGCCAAAAAACGCTGCCGCCGTCATGGCTCTATGACGAGGTGGGCTCGGCGCTGTTTGAAGTCATCACAGTGCTTCCCGAGTACGGGGTCACGCGCGCTGAAGCCGGCTTGCTGCGCTCGTCGGCGAGCGAGATCGTTCGAGCGGCTGCGAGTCCATCGATCATTATCGAACTCGGCAGCGGCACGGGGACGAAGACACGTCACATCCTTGCCGCGGCGGCGAATCGTCGACGTGTGCGGTATTCGCCGATCGATATTTCCGCCGCGGCCCTCGCGGGTTGCGTGCAGACTCTCGACGGTATTCAAAACCTCGAGATCGAGCCAGTCGAGGGGGATTACCTCCACGGAATTGCGCGCGCGCTGGCGCAGCGAACAGGAGACCGGCCGGTGCTGGTGTTATTTCTTGGCAGCACCATCGGCAACTTCACCCGCACGGAAGCCGCCGCGTTTCTTCGCCGGCTGCAAAATATCCTTCAGCCCGGCGACTATTTGCTTTTAGGAACGGACCTCGTCAAACCGCGCGCCGAACTCATCCGCGGTTATGACGACCCGATCGGAGTGACCGCGGCGTTCAATCTCAATCTCCTGGCGCGGATCAACCGGGAACTCGACGGCGAATTCGAGATTGGCCAGTTCGCGCACGAGGCGCGCTGGAACGAGCGCTACTCTCGAATCGAAATGCATTTGCGTTCGCGGACTGCGCAGGAGGTCCAAATTGGCGCGTTGGGCGCGGCCGTTCACTTCGAGGCGGGGGAGACGATCTGGACCGAATCCTCGCATAAATTCCGCCCGGACGAGATTCCTGGCATCGGGTGCCGCAGCGGCTGGGGATGCGTTCGCCAGTGGCTCGATCGCGGTCGCACGTTCGCCGAGACGCTGTTCCAAAAGGCGGCTTGAGCAAAGCCGGTGAGCGCAGTCGAATTCCGCAACGTCTCATACCGCATCGCCGATCGCACCATACTCCGCGACATCAGCTTCTCGATTGAGCCGGGCGAGACACTCGTCCTGCTCGGACGCAGCGGGTCCGGCAAGACGACCGCGCTCCGGCTTATCAACGGCATGCACGAGCCGTCAACGGGTGAGGTGCTCGTGGATGGAAAGGCGACGACTGCCTGGGATCGTGTCCGCCTGCGCCGCGGCATCGGCTACGTCATTCAGGAGGGCGGCCTGTTCCCGCACTTCACCGTCGAACGGAACATCGGGCTGGTTCCCGGACTGGAAGACTGGCCGCCGGAGAAGATTCGCCAGCGTGTGACCACCTTGCTGAATGCGGTGAGCCTGCGGCCGGAGGACTTCGCCCGCCGCCTGCCTCGTGAGCTTTCCGGAGGGCAGCGCCAGCGCGTCGGTGTCGCGCGCGCTCTGGCGGGCGACCCGGCCATCCTGCTGTTCGATGAGCCGTTCGGCGCGCTCGATCCCGTCACGCGCCTCGATCTGCAGCGGGAGTTTCTAAGGCTGCGGGCGGAGTTGGGAAAGACATCGGTCTTCGTCACGCACGATGTGCAGGAGGCCATGCGTCTCGCGACACGCGTCGCCCTGCTGCATGAAGGGGCGCTCGCATTTCTCGGCAAGCCGGCGGAATTCGAAGCCAGCACCCACCCTGAAGCGCGGGCATTTCTGGATGTGCTGCACGAAGCGCGAGGGGCCAATGCTCAGTGACGTCCTGCAGGACCTCCTCGAAGAAGGCCTTCAACTGCTCGGCGAACACCTTGTGCTCGTACTCAGCTCGATCCTCATCGCCGCGGCGATCGCGATACCAGCCGGGGTACTGCTCGCCTCTCGCCCTGGCGCTCGCCGCTGGGCTCTCGGCGTTGCGAACATCGGACAGACCATCCCGAGCCTGGCCCTCTTCGGATTCCTCATCCCGATCCCGTTTATCGGCGGCATCGGGCAGCACACCGCGATTGTCGCGCTCGTGCTTTATGCGCTGCTGCCGATTCTGCGGAACACCGTGACCGGTATTCTGGGCGTCGATCCTGTCGTACGCGACTCGGCAGTCGCCATGGGGATGACGCGCGCGCAGATTCTCCGCATGGTCGAGCTTCCGCTTGCGGCGCCGACGATCATCGCGGGGCTGCGGATCGCGACGGTGACTACGGTCGGCACCGCGACCATAGCCGCCGCCATCGGAGCCGGCGGGCTCGGCGTCTTCATCTTCCGCGGGATTGCATCGGTGGACAAGCTGCAAATCCTCGCTGGAGCTGTTCCTGCAGCGCTGCTGGCTCTAACCGCCGACGGCCTGCTGGGCTGGATCGAGAAAAGATGCGCGGCCTGATTGCGGCCATGGCTTTGGTGCTCGCGGGTTGCTCGCATGAACCCCGCCTGCGCGTCGGTTCCAAAAACTTCAGTGAACAGCTCGTGCTGGGAGAAATCGTCGCGCAGCATCTCGAGAACCGCCTTCACGGGCATGTCAGCCGAAAGCTCGACCTCGGAGGGACGCTCCTCGCCCAACAGGCCATGATCTCAGGTCAGATCGATGTGTATCCGGAGTACACAGGCACCGCGCTGACCGCGGTCCTTAAGCAAAGGCCTCTGAAGGACCCCGCCCAGGTGCTTGGCGAGGTGCGGCGCGGTTATGCGCAATGGCATCTGGAGTGGCTCGACCCTCTCGGCTTCGAAAACACGTTCGCAATGGCTGTGCGGTCGGAGGACGGCCATTTGTCGACCTTGACGCGCGCCGCCGCCGCGCGCCAATGGAAGCTCGGCGCGGGATACGAATTTGCGCACCGCGAGGACGGGCTGCCGGGCCTGATGAAGACTTACGGCCTTCGCCTCGCCGGCGCGCCGAAGACAATGGACCTCGGACTCCTCTATCAGGCGCTCACGAAGCGCCAGGTCGACATGGTCGCGGGAAACAGCACGGATGGGATGTTGTCGGTCCTGCCGATTACGGTGCTGGAGGACGATCGCCACTACTTTCCGCCGTATGAATGCGCGCTGGTGGTGCGTGAAGCTGCCGAGCAGCAGTTTCCCGGGCTCCGCGCCGCGCTCGCCGAACTCTCGGGAAAGATTTCGAGCGAGACCATGCGCCGGCTCAACTTCGAGCTGGATGGCAAGCATCGCCCAGCACGGCAGATCGCGCGGGAATTCCTTCGGTCTGTTGGCCTGGCCAACGCGCAGTAAAACGTTCCGCCGGGAAACAGCCGCCCTGTAAACTGTAGGACGCTGGCGGGGAGGCTGGCCTATGGGACGAAATCGCTTTGCGGTCATTCTTGCCGGGACGCTCGTGGCGCTCGCTGCGTCGACAGCGTCCGCACAGGACGCAAAGAGCGTGATCGAAGCCGCCGCCAAAGCGATGGGCGCGCAGAACCTCGGCTCGATTCGTTACACAGGGGCCGGCTTGAACTTTGCGCTGGGGCAGGCCGTGAATCCGAGCTCCCCATGGCCGAAGTTCAACTTGAAATCCTACGAGCGCATCATCGACTTCGACGCGGGCTCGACAAGCCAGACAATGGTGCGAACGCAGGGCGAGAATCCTCCGCGCGGCGGCGGCCAGCAGCCCATTATCGCTGAGCGAAACGAGACGCAGGTCAATGGCAGCGTGCAGCCGTGGCCGCAAAAGTTCGAGATGTGGGTGAATCCGATCGGCTTTCTCAAAGGGGCCATGGCAGCGAACCCGGCCGCGCAGGCGAAGACCGTGGGCGGGAAGAAGTACAACGTCGTCTCATATACGGTCGATGGGAAGTACAAGGTGAGTGGATATATCGACGACCAGAACATGGTTACGAAAGTAGAGACGCTGGTTGAAAATCCGGTGCTGGGCGACATGCCGGTAGAGGCGGAGTTCTCCGGGTACAAGGACTTCCACGGGATGAAGTTCCCGACGAAGATTATCGAGCAGCAGGGCGGATATCCCGTGCTGGACCTGACCGTCGACGATGCCAATCGCAATATTCTTGCGGGTGTGCCGCCGCCAAAGAAGGAGCCGGTGGACAATCCCATCTTTGGCATCGATGAGACGCTCGTCGCTGACGACGTCTACTACTTCACCGGCGGTACGCACCACAGCGTGATCCTGGGCTTCAACGATTACGTGATTGTGGTGGAAGCGCCGCTCGATGAGACGCGTTCCGGCGCCGTCATCAGCGAAGTGAAAAAGCTGTACTTCAACAAGCCGATCCGGTATCTGGTCAATACGCACGCGCACTTCGATCACGCCGGCGGAATTCGGACGTACGCCGCGGAAGGCGCGACGATCCTGACGTACCAGATGAACAAGCCGTATTACGAGAAGACGTTCGCGTTGCCGCGCACGCTCGCTCCGGACAAACTTTCACAATCGAAGAAGAGAGCTGTGATCGAGGCCGTGCCGGAGAAGCGCGTGATCACCGACGGGACGCATACGCTCGAGCTTTATCATGTGCCGAATAACCACAACGAGGGCATGCTGATCGCGTATCTGCCCAAAGAGAAGATCGTTATCGAGGCCGATCTCTATACACCCCCGGCGGCTGGCGCGAAGCCTCCGGAGACGCCGAGTCCTTACACGGTGGCGCTGCTCGATAACCTCGACAAGCTGAAACTGAATTACGAAAAGATTCTTGGTCTGCACGGACGCATGGCGATGAAGGATGAGTTGCTTGCTGCCGCGGGTCGCGCGCCAGCCAAACCCGCTGCCAAATGAGACACCGCGCCGATCACGTCGGTAGCCTGCTCAGGCCGGCGGAATTGCTGCAGGCGCGCAGCGATCCCGCGACGGCGCCGGAACAATTGACAGCCCTCGAAGACCGCTGCATCATCGGCGCGCTGGCGCGCCAGAAGGAATGCGGCCTCGGGATTTTCACCGACGGCGAATTCCGCCGCAACGGGTTCATGGGCGACTTCTACGATTCCGTCGAAGGGCTCGACCGCAAGGGCGAAGTCGCACGCGCGTGGAAGCGCGAGGGTAAAGGCGCGGGCGCACCCGCAGGCTCGCTGGCCGGGGCGGTGGTGCAGAAGATCCGGCAGACGAAGCGGCTGACCAGCCATGAGACGGAATTCCTCAGGCAGCACGCACCGGGAGATATCAAAGTCACGCTGCCGACCGCCAACCAGTTCCCGGCGCTTGCCTGGAGAAAGGGAATCAGCGAGCAGGCATATCCGACGCGGTCCGATTTCCTTTGGGACATCGTTCCGATGGTTCGCGCCGAGATCGCGGCGCTTGTCGCGGAAGGCGTTGGCTACATCCAGATCGATGCGCCGCGCTACAGCTATTACATCGATCCGAAATGGCGCGGGTATATCCGGGATGAGATGGGCATGGATCCGGAGGAGGCGCTCGACGAGGCTATTCGTGCCGACAACGCGTGCCTGGCGGATCTTCGTCGCGCGAGTACCACGATCGCGATCCACCTGTGCCGGGGCAATAACCGCAGCCAGTGGTATGCGGAGGGCGGCTACGATCCGATTGCCGAGAAGCTGTTCAACGAACTGAACGTCGACTTATTCCTGCTGGAGTATGAGTCCGAGCGCGCTGGAACGTTCGAGCCGCTGCGATATCTGCCGAAGTCAAAGGGCGTGGTGCTGGGGTTGATCAGCAGCAAGACGCCGGTGCTGGAATCTTCAGATGACCTGGCGCGCCGGGTTGAGGAAGCCGCGCAGTACCTGCCGCTCGAGAATCTCGCGGTCAGTCCGCAGTGCGGATTCGCGTCGGCTATGGAAGGCAATCTTTTGACTGAGGAAGAGCAGTGGGCAAAGCTGCGGCTGGTGGCTGATACGGCCCGCAAAATCTGGGGATAGTTGTGGCCTGGGCATGATTGCCCGCTACACGGCCGGCGACGTTTCCCGGCTTCGAAAAACTTACGTCGCTTGTGGGAGGTACGCCCTGAGCGCCGCCAGTTGCGCCGCGATTCCGTGCGTGTCGGGTGTCTTCATCGCATCGTAGAAGCTCAGGATATTCGCGCGCAATTCCGCGGTGACGCCGCCGAATTTCTTGTCTGCCAGCTTCCGGAGAAGCCTGTCGTACGTTTGATCGGTCAACTTGTATTCCCCCGGTGAGACGGGCTCCCCTGTATCGAGATCGCGGTTCGCGAGGTGGAAACGATCGCCGGTGATGCCGGCATAAGACCGCTTGTCCCGGTCGACCGCGGCGTCGAAGCTCTTTTCGAACATCTTCTCTGTCTCGGGCGTCGGCACCCGGAACGTCAGCCCGCGCAGCGGACCGATCTTCGGCAGCAGACGCGCGCAAAATTCAATGAAACGGACGAGGAATCCGTGCGATCGATAGTCCGTGCCCCATTCCTTCGTGTAGTCCGCCTTGCTGAGGTTATAGAGGAACTTGCGCTTCGATGTCCCAGGCTGCTCTTTCATGATCTCGTCTTTCTTCAGCTTCCAGGCGGCTTTGGTGACGCTCGGCAGCAGGGTGTGGACCGAAAAGCGATAGGTGCCGAGAGCGAGATCGAGCGTCCCGAACATGTCCTTCAATCGCAGCCCGTAAGTTTTCTGCGTCGCGCGATCGAGCAGGTCCTTCGAAACCTTGAAACCGATGAAGTCGTGATAGGCCTTGGGCGCGTAGTGCCCGCGAGCGACCTGTAGAACGTCGAAGCCGAATTCGGTTTTGAGATGCGACGAATGGTCGTCGCCGTAAGTAACGACGTCGCCAAACTTCTCGCGCAGCTTCGGGTAAAGAATCGGCACTGCGCGATTCACGGCGATCGAGTGGCCTTCAACATCCGCGCCATAATGCGCCACGGCTCCGAGCGCGAAAGCGTATTCGTCCAGCGTTTCCGATTCAGCGAGCAGCGCCTGGATGAAGTCCGCGCTTCGCACGTAGTGAGTGAGATCGCTGAACAGGTGGCTGCCGAACGGATAATAGCCGAGATCCTGGATGATGCAGCCGCCGTACGTGTAAGCGCGGGCCTCGGTGATCTGATCCTCGGTCGCGCCGGGGAAACGCTTCATGAGCGCCGGACGAATCGCGTCTTTCCAGAGTGTGTCGACGAGAGCTTCGTGGGTGAGCACCGAATATGCGCGCGCCGCTCCGGCGGAAGAGGCGAGCAACGCTCCCATGACTGCTGTAGTAATCGCCGAGTGCCAGGCGCCACGCCGGAGGGCCGTCATGAACGAGTTTGGCGAGTGCACGCCAGGTACCAATGCGCACACCGGCTGCCGGCGCGTGCGGTTGCCGGGCCAGTGTGATAGCTTCAACTACTTGCCCGGATGTGTGGCGTCCGGGCCAGCGAGGCTCCAAAAAAATGACGTGTAGAAGCTTGTCCCTCCTTGCCGGTTTCGCGGTTGTGGGTGCGTTATCGGCGCCTGCGTCGGCACAATCGTCCTGCGAGAGTATCAAATCACTGACGCTTCCCAATGTGACGTTCACGACCGTGGAATCCGTGCCCGCGGGCCCATTTCGAGCGCCGCAACCGGCGGGACGTGGCGGTGCGCCCGCGGCGGCGCCGGCCGGGGCTCCGCAAGGCGGCCGCGGTGGTGGGCGCGGCGGAGCGGCCGCGCCTCCTCCCCTGATGCTTAAGGCGTACTGCCGCGTGGCCATGGTCCTCGCGCCCTCGGCGGATTCCCACATCGAAATGGAATTGTGGCTTCCCGAGAGCGCTGACTGGAACGGCAAGTTCCAGGCGGTCGGCAACGGAGGATGGGCCGGCGTGATCAGCTTCCCCGCGATGGCCGCGGCGTTGAAGGAAGGGTACGCGACCGCGTCCAACGACACCGGTCACACCGGCGGCGATCCGGTGTTCGGGCTCCATCATGAGGAAAAGCTGGTCGACTTCGCCTATCGCGCGAATCACGAGATGACTCTGCAGTCGAAAGCGATCGTCAGCTCATATTACGGCAAGGCATCGAAGATCAATTACTGGAATGGCTGCTCGACGGGCGGGCGGCAGGGGCTCATGGAAGCCACGAAATATCCGGCGGACTTCGACGCGGTTATTGCCGGCGCTCCGGCCAATTGGCAGACGCACCTGCACGCGTGGGACATGAACGTGGCGACAACGGCCCTGAAGAATCCAAAAATGTTCATGACACCGGGCAAACTCGCGACGTTGAATAAAACAGTTTTGCAGCAGTGCGACGCGATGGATGGCGTGAAGGATGGCTTGCTGAACGATCCGCGCAAGTGCAAGTTCGACCCCGGTGTACTGCTTTGCAAAGGCGCGGATTCCGATTCGTGTTTGACTTCCGAGCAGGTGGAAGGCGCGAAGCTGGTCTACGCCGCCGCCAAAAAGAAGAACGGCGAATTCATTTTCCCAGGTAAGGAACCGGGCAGCGAACTGGTCTGGACGCAGTTGAATCCGGTGAAGAATCCGGCCTCGCTGATTCTTGGGACCTTCCAGATCGCTACCTATCAGGATGCCAACTGGGACTGGCACAATTACGATCTCGACCGCGACGTGACGGCAGCCGACGAAAAGTTCGGTTATGTCAATGCGCCGTACGATCTGTCGGCGTTCAAGGCCCGTGGCGGCAAACTGCTGCTCTATCACGGCTGGAACGATACGGCGATCTCGCCGGAGAACACGATTAATTACTACCAGAACGTGCTGCAAAAGATGGGCGCGAAGCAGGATAGCTGGATGCGCCTCTACATGGTCCCGGGCATGAATCATTGCCAGGGGGGTGTGGGTACGGACCAGTTCAACAAGATGGGCGTGGTGGAGCGCTGGCGCGAGGGCAATACGGCGCCCGAGCAAATCATTGCCAGCCACGTGACGGGAGGCAACGTCGATATGACCCGTCCGCTGTGCCCGTATCCGCAGGTTGCGGCATACAAGGGCGTCGGCAGCACCAACGATGCCGCCAGTTTCACGTGCAGGAATCCGCAGTAGCGGTAAAGAGATCCACCATGTCCGTCATCAAGCGCGTATTCCAACTCGCGGTCACGGCCGCGGCATTTATGACCCTGGGATCGGTGATGGCCGCCGATCTGGACCCGTCGGTCATCCACATGACGTTGCCGGACAAGATCCCGTGGAAGACCGGCAAGAACTCCGATGTCGCGATTCTGGCTGGAGACCCGAACAAGCCCGGCATTTACGTCGAGCTCACCCGGTGGCACGCGGGCAACATGAGCCGCCCGCATTATCACCCCTTCGATCGCTACATCACCGTCCTCTCGGGGACGTGGTGGGTCGGCACGGGTCCGCATTGGGATCCGAATCAGACGGTCGGAATGCCTGTGGGCAGTTTCGTGACCCACGTCGCGAAGGGCGTTCATTGGGACGGCGCGAAAGACGCGGATTGTGTCATCGAAATCGTCGGCATGGGTCCGGCGACCACGACGCAGGTTCCCGAGCAGAAGTAGCCGGTAACATTCATCCTCAGGTTCCGGTCTACATATAAATAGAGGCCTTGTCTAGTCCTGGAGCTGGCCGGTCTGATATCCTGATGGCTCGGCGAATCGACTTTGATATTGCAGCGTAAAGGTTTGTAAGCCAGAGCGTACAAGGCGGCGGGCGAAGCGCGCGAGGCCGCGTGCACAGACAGAGATCATTTGGAGAGGAATTTGCGAGTGAGAAGTTATTTAACAGGTTCGATAATGGCGGCCATGCTGGCCTCCGTTTGTTTGGCTCCGCTCGCCCTGGCCCAGCAGGGCCAGGGCGCAGCGCCCGCCGCCGAAGGCGCGGCGGGACGGGGCGGTGGCAGAGGGCGCGGCGGTGCGCCTCGGCCGCCGGCTGGTCCGACGCCCCGTCTGCCGAACGATCCATACCTCGGCGCGAACGCGGGTAAACCCGATCTCGGCGGCAACTCGCAAGGCATCGATTCGAAGATGCGCGGCATCTGGAACGTGCCCTATATCGTTGATATGCAGCGGCAGGGATGCGCGGTGGACGACGCGGGCTGCATCGCCAGCGCCGGCCGTACCCACGACAAGGACCACCCGGTCGTCGTGCCGTTCAACGAAAAGGGCAAGAAGCTGTTCGACGAAGCCACCGCGACCAACTCGAAGGACGATCCGGAAGGCTTCTGCCTACCCCCGGGCGTGCCCCGCATGATGTACACACCGTACCCGACCGAAATCTTACAGCTTCCGGAACGGATCATCTTCGTCTATGAAGGCGGCGCGCACGTGTGGCGTGAGATTTGGATGGATGGCCGCAAGCAGCCGGTAGACCCGAATCCGACTTACCTCGGCTACTCGACCGGCAAGTGGGATGGCGACACGCTGGTCGTCGATACGATCGGGATGAACGACCGCACTTGGCTTGATGCCGCCGGGCATCCGCACGGCGAAAAGCTGCACGTTACCGAGAAGTTCACCCGCACCGATTCCAACACCTTGAAAGTCGAAGCGACGATCGACGATCCGGACTACTATACGAAGCCGTGGACGGTTGTGACGTTCGCGACCTGGTCGCCGAACAACGAAATCCTGGAATACATCTGCCAGGAAAACAATCGCGACCTGAAGCACCTGGTCGGCAAATAAAACAAGCAGCTCACGCAAGCCGCAAAGACCGCAAAGGATTCCACCTTTGCGGTTTTTGTGTCTTTGCGCGAAACTCTTCATGCGTCAGCTCATCTCATCCGGCTCCACGTTCGAATCCGAAATCGGCTATTCCCGCGCGGTTGTCGATGGCGACTGGATTTTTCTCTCCGGCACCACCGGCTTCGACTACCACACGATGACGATTTCCGACCACGTGGTCGAGCAGCTGGAGCAGGCACTTCGCAACATCGATGCCGCGCTGGCGGAGGCGGGCGCGAAAGCATCCGACATCGTTCGTGTCCGCTACATCCTCCCGGACGTGGAGGATTTCAAGCCGTGCTGGCCGGTGCTGCGCCGGTATTTCGGGGAAATCCGTCCCGCCGCCACGATGATTTCAGCCGCACTCATTGACGCGGCTGTGAAGATCGAAATCGAAGTCACGGCCCGCAGACGCGGCTGTGAACGTATGTAGATTCGAGCACGTCGCAGCATTTTCGTCGCAGCATTTTTACATTTCGGGCAGGACATGCACCGGACGAGGCCGCTATCGTCCTGGGTGATATGTCCACTTCGCGAATTGCCGAAAAGCTCGCACTGCTTTGCGCCGCCGCCACGATTATTATCGGGCCGCTCGCCGCCCAAAGCGCCGTCCCCAACACATTTCTTGTTCACAACCTCGTTTCCGACCTGCCCGGTATCGCCGACCATCAGGACCCGAACCTCGTCAACCCGTGGGGTAACGGTTTCGGCCAGTCGCCTTTCTGGGTCGGCAACAACGGGACGGGAACATCGACGCTTTACGACGGCTATGGAACCGCGACGAGTCTTGTCGTGAGCATTCCTTCCGCGGGAGGCACTCCGACCGGCGGACCCGTCACGGGCGTCATTCAGAACGCGTTCGGCTCCAATGCCAATACGCTCGATGTCGCGGCCGGCAAACCGGCTTCGTTCCTCTTCTGCTCCGAGGACGGCGTGATTTCGGGCTGGAACTCCTCAGTGGACAGTACGCACGCCAAAGTGCTTTTTGATAATTCCAAATCGGGCGCCGTCTATAAAGGTTGCGCTCTGGGTGGAACTTCGACGGCCCCATTGATTTTCGCGGCGAACTTCAACAGCGGCGCCGTCGATGTGTACGATGGCAGCTTCAAGCCCGTCGTGAACGCCAAAGCGTTTGTCGATGCCGCCGTGCCGGCAGGCTTTGCCCCATTCAATGTCGCGATACTGAGCGGCAGCGTCTATGTGACATACGCGAAGCAGGACAACGAGAAGAAGGACGATGTGGGCGGGGCAGGCAATGGCTACGTGGCCGTATTCGACCAGACCGGCAATCTGCTCGGCACCCTGATTTCGCAAGGCGCGCTCAATTCGCCCTGGGGCCTCGCGATCGCGCCCGCGACGTTCGGCCCGTTCGGCGGTTCGTTACTCGTCGGCAACTTCGGCGATGGAAAAATCAACGCGTACAACATAACAACCGGCAAGCTGAACGGCACGCTCAACGACGCGAAAGGAAACCCGATTTCAATTGTCGGGTTGTGGTCGCTCAACTTCGGCAGCGGCGCCCGCAATGAAGATCCCGGCACCCTCTACTTCACGGCCGGCATCGGTGGTGGACCGAAGAACGATCCGCCCGAGTCGCACGGGCTGCTGGGTAGTATCCAGGGCGTGCCCAATTTCCCGGTGAGCGGCGTGCAAAGCGCTGCCAGTTTCGTCACGGGTCCGCTGGCGCCGAATGCGTGGATGATGATCAGAGGCAACGAGCTTTCGGCAACGAGCGCCCAATGGCAGATTTCCGGAAGCACTCTGCCAACGACTGTAGCTGGCGTCGGCGTGACTGTGAATGGCGAACCGGCCGTCATTGACTACGTCAGCAACACCCAGATCAATTTCCTTGTGCCGGCGGATATCCAGCCCGGCACGGCGCAGATTGTGGTGACAAACAACGGGCTCACCAGTGCGACGGCCTCCGTTCCAGTCAATCTTGTGGCGCCCGCATTTTTCTCGGTAGGGGCGAAGAACGGAACATCCTATGTCTTCGCCGCTCATGGCGATTATTCGCTGATTGGCCCGAGCGGGCTGATCACAGGCATCACGACCACGCCCGCGAAGCAGGGCGAGGAGATTGTGATCATTGGAACGGGTTTTGGGCAGACGTCGCCCGCGATCCCGAACGGCCAGACGATTACCACGGCCCTCATTACTCCATCACTGCCGACGATCGTGATCGATGGACTCGTCGCCGAAGTTGCCTACGGCGCCCTGATCGGCCCCGGCGTGTACCAGTTCAACGTCATCGTCCCGAACGTCGCAGCGGTGGGAGATGATCTGGTTGTCGGGCTTTCCGGGAACGGCGAAACTCAGGCCAACAGCTATCTCACGGTAGCCCCGGGGAGTATCGCAACTCAGTAAACTCCGGACGGCTGCGGGGCAGGCCATCGTATTTTCGTGGCCTGCCTTCCAGTTGCAGAGCCACTCGTTTCCTATTTCTTCTTTTTCGCAGGCGGGGGCGGAGGGCCGACCCGCTGAATTGTAACCGAAATCAGCTTTACCGGGTCGTCAGGCTTGTCCCCGTGCAGCTTCGCGTGATTGATCTCCATCACTACATCCATACCGCTGACCACGTCGCCGAAGATCGTATACTGATTGTCCCAGCGCGAAACGGTTCCGGTTGTGATGAAGAACTGGCATGCTCCGGTATTCGGTTGTCCTGCGTTGGCGACGGCCAGCCGTCCCGGACGATTGAATGTCTTGCCGATGAGGAATTCATCCGGAATCGTAAACCCGCAGTCATGCGAACTGGTACCCGTCGGATCGCCCGATTGAATCATCTCGTCGCGGATCACGCGGTGGAACGTGAGGCCGTTATACATGGGCCGCTTCACCATGGCGCCGGTTTTCGGATCTTTCCACGCTCTGAGGCCGAGCGCCAGTCCGACGAAGTTCGCCGTGGCGATGGGAGTGTACTTCTCGTCAAGCTTCGCGGTGATCACGCCCTTACCGGTAGTGAAGATGGCGTAGAGGCCGTTGGGAAGACCGTCGGCGGCGAACGACGAAGATACCGCCAACAACGCGAGCGCGACGGGGGCAAGTCGCCTCATTACGCTGCGCTTGTCGACAGACGAATCTCGTCGTCGATCTCGTAAAGCTTGTCTTCGAGATTCCGCGTCGGTTTTCCGGCGCCTTTCGCCTCTTCGATCTTCTTCACGATTTGCGCGCGCCGCTTCTGTAGTGCGGTCAGCTTCGGATCTGCCTTGGGGGCGGGCGCGGCCGCCGCAGGCTTTTCCTGTTTCTTTGCTGCCTTTTTCGCTTTCCCCGCGGCCGGCTTGTAGCGGAAAGCGGTGATTCCGGCCGGCGCCTTCAAAGGCACGCCGAAGTCGCTTCGGTAATCCTCGGCAATGCTCGCGGCTTCGGAGAGCAGTTCGCGAAATCGCACTTCCATCGCCTGTTTTGCCTGAGTGCGCAGTTCTTCGCCCTGCTGCTTCCAGTGCCGGTACTCGGAGATCGCATCCATAGTCTAATCGATCATGATATCGATCCCGCTAATCTCCGTTTGCTCTCTCTTCAGGCGGGATGCCCGTTCAATACGTTTTCACAACTCGTGCGTCTGTAAAAGCAGGCGGATATAGACACCGCCCGAGCGCCACGGGAATGAAGGCAGACGTGCCGGCCCCCGCGTCGCGCCACCCGTTCAAACTGAAGGAGATTCTCTTGAAACCTTTTCGCTTGCGAAACAAAGCGCTCGCGGTAGCGTGCGCAATCACACTTGGCGGAGGACTGCTGGCGGCCGCCATCCAATCCCGGGCGCACATCAGTCTGAAACTTGCGGACCCGAACGAAACCCCCAGCCGCGTGACGATGGCTCCCGCGGCGAAAGCCGCCATGCCGGCGGTCGTGAAAATTTCCGCATCCAAAGTCGTCAAAACTCCCACTGCTTTTGAGGGAAATGATGACGAGCTCAACCCTCTGTTCCGCCAGTTCTTCGGCGAGGATGGCGCGCGCCAGTTCCGGCAACAGCAACCGCGCTCTCATCGTGAAGGCGGACTTGGCTCCGGTGTTGTCGTCAGCCCCGACGGCTACATTCTGACCAACAATCATGTCGTCGACGGCGCCACGGACGTTTCCGTGACCCTGCCTGACCGCCGCGAATTCAAGGCCAAAGTCATCGGTACGGACGCGAAGACCGATATCGCCGTTCTCAAAATCGACGCCAGCAATCTGCCCGTCATCACCGTCGGCAACTCTTCGAAAATGCAGGTCGGCGACGCAGTGCTGGCCATCGGCAATCCCTATGGTGTCGGGCAGACCGTGACGATGGGCATTGTCAGCGCGACCGGCCGCGCCGGGCTCGGCATCGAGGACTATGAAGATTTCATCCAGACCGATGCTTCGATCAACCCCGGTAATTCGGGCGGCGCGCTCGTGAACGATCGCGGGGAATTGATCGGCATCAACACCGCCATCCTTGCCCCGGGGTCGGGTGGAAATCAGGGCATCGGTTTTGCGGTCCCTGTGAACCTCGCCCGCAATGTGATGGATCAGATCGTGACCCACGGATCGGTTCAACGCGCTTATCTCGGCGTATCCATCCAGCAGGTGACGCCAGCCATCGCCAAGGCAATTGGACTCAGCGGCCCGGACGGAGCCATGATCGGCGACGTTACGCCGGACAGCCCGGCCTCGCGCGCCGGTTTGCAGTCTGGCGACGTGATCACGGCAATGAACGGCACGCCTATCGCCGAGAGCAATCAGCTTCGGATGAACATCTCGCTGATGAATCCCGGCCAAACCGTGCACTTGAAGGTCTTCCGCGATGGACAGACCCGCGAAGTCACCGCCCAGGTTGGTGAGATGCCCGGCAAGAAGGTCGAGCGCGCCAGCCGCGATAACAGCGGCAGCGGCAGTGCCGCACTGGAAGGCGTTTCGGTCGAGCAACTCGACGCCCGCACCGCCCGCGAGGCTGGCGTTCCGGCCAATACCCGCGGCGTCATCGTCACCGAAGTCGACCCCGGCAGCGCGGCTGCCGAAGCTGGCCTGAAAGAAGGCGACGTGATTCAGGAAGTGAACCATCACGCCGTGGCGAGCGCAGACGATTTGTCGAACGCGGTGCACCACTCGAAGGGCGAGTCCCTGCTGCTGGTCAACCGCGGCGGCAATAAACTCTATCTCGCGGTTTAATCCCGGCCCGATCCTGTCCCGGCCTGGCCTGAGCCTGCGGGAAAAAAGCGCGGAGCCATCTGGTTCCGCGCTTTCACTTTTTCGGTATCGATCCGTACGGCAATCAAATCATCGAGACTTCTGAGCTTCTGATTCTGGAATCCCCCTCACGGTAGTATTAATTCCATGACTACGGGTGTCGCATGGGCAGGGAGTGACGCCGAAGTCCGAGGATTCAAAATCCTTTATCAGTTTTTGGCGCGTCTGAGCCAGGCCGGCACACTCGACGAAGTGTACGACATCACGATTCAGAGCCTGCTCGAAGCCACCGGATCGGCCGCTGCCGCCATTCTTCTGTTCGATGATGACGGGGCCCTTCGCTTCAAGGCCTGGGACGGACTTTCAGACGACGCCAGGCGGGCGTTCGCGGGCTACGTGCCGTGGACCCGCGGCCAGCGCGACACCGCTCCTATCATCGTTCCGGACATTCTCCAGGCCGAGAACCTGCGTGTCTGGCGCGATATCCTTCGCCGCGAAGAAGTCGAGGCGCTGCTCTGCGTCCCGCTTAGCCTTGATGCCGGGGTGTTCGGGCAGTTCCTCCTCTGCCATTCCGAACGAGACGGATACGGCTCAAGGGAATCGGGGCTGGCTCAGGCGATTGCGTCACATGCCGCCCTCGCGCTCGAGCGCAAACGCGCCGAACTCGCACTCATCCACACCGAAGAGCAACTGCAGGCGATTCTCGACCACTCGCCGGCCGTTGTCTTTGTTAAAGACCTTGAAGGGCGCTATCTTCTGGTCAACCGGCGCCACAACGAACTCTTTGGGGTTAACCATACACGGGTGGTCGGACGCACGGATTTCGAGATATTTCCCGCCGAGTGTGCCGCCCGATTCCGGGCGAACGACCGCGCGGTGATGGACGCCGGCAAGCCCATTTCCCTCGAAGAATATGCGCCGCACGACGATGGCATCCACACCTACGTCTCCGTGAAGTTCCCCCTGCTGAATCCGGATGGATCAATTTTGGGCGTATGTGGCATCGCCACCGACATCACGGAGCGAAAGGCGCTCGAAACCGCAAGCATGAGGCTCGCGGCCATCGTCGAGAGCTCGGCGGACGCGATTATCGGCAAGGATCTCAACGGGGTCATCACGAGCTGGAATGCGGGGGCCGAGCGGATTTTCGGCTACACTGCCGCCGAGGTGCTTGGAAAGCCCGTGAACGTTCTCGCGGTGCCTGACCGGCTTGACGAAATGCCGGCCATCATGGGGTGCGTCGGTGAAGGGCAGACCGTACAGAATTTTGAAACCCGCCGCCGCCATAAGGACGGCAGGATTATCGACGTCGCCCTGACGGTGTCGCCGGTACGGGACCTCTCGGGAGCGATCGTGGGCGCGTCGGGCATTGCCCGCGACGTGACCGATCACCGGCGTGCCGAAGAGGAGCGGGCGCAGCTTCTCGACCGTGAGCGCGAGGCGCACCGCACCGCGGAGCTTCTCAATCAGGTCGGCTCGCGCCTGGTCACGCAGCTCGATATCGAGAAGCTCGTGCAGGAAGTTACCGATGTGGCCACAGTGCTGGTAGGGGCGCAGATCGGTGCTTTCTTTCATAATGCGGTCAACGAGAAGGGCGAGTCATACATGCGCCCCACGCTCTCGGGAGTCCCTGGCCAGGCGTTCGCGGACTTTCCCATGCCGGCCAACACGGAGCTTTTCGCCGCGACATTCCGTGGAGAGGAAATTGTGCGCTGCGACGACATGCAAAGCGATTCGCGATACGGCAGAAATTACCTTTGGACAGGTAAGCCGGACGGCTATCCCCCGATTCGCAGCTATCTTGCGGCCCCTGTGATCGTTCGGTCCGGTGAAGTGATCGGCGGCCTGATGTTCGGCCACGAGGAGCCTGCGAAATTCACTGCGAGCCATGAGTCGATCGTGGCCGGAATCGCCGCCCAGGCCGCGATCGCACTCGATAACGCCCGGCTGTTCGAGGAGGCGCAGGCGGCGCGCGCCGAACTCACTCGCAGCAACGACGATCTCCGCCGCGCCAACCGCGATCTCGAAGTTTTCGCCTATTCCGCCAGCCACGATCTCCAGGAACCGCTCCGGAACATCACCATAACCGCGCAGTTGCTCGAGCGTAGCTGGGCCGCGGGCGCGCACGCCAGCGATGAAGTACTACTGCGCAATATCCTGTCGGCATCGCGGCGGATGACCGACCTCACGCGCGATCTGCTCGCCTATAGCGAGGCGACCCGGTGCGAGGATGGTCCGGCGCCCTCCGTCGATGCCGCCGAGGTGCTCGCCGGCGTTCTCGAAAACATGCGCGCGCGCATTGAAGATGCTGGCATCCGCGTGACGTCCGGGCCGCTGCCGCGGGCCGCGATTCACCCCAGCCGCCTCGCGCAGTTGTTTCAAAACCTCGTTGGAAATGCCATAAAATACCGCAGACAGGAGGATCCCTTTGTCCACGTTGCAGGAGACCGGAAGGATGGATGGTGTATTTTCTCGGTTGCCGACAACGGTATTGGCATCGAGCCTCAATACGCGCAGCAGATCTTTCAGCTCTTCAAACGGCTGCATGGGCGTGACCGGTATCCGGGCAGCGGGATCGGGCTGGGAATTTGCCATCGTCTGGTCGAGCAGCACGGAGGCCGCATCTGGCTGGAGCATTCCACTCCGGGCGAAGGATCCACATTCTGTTTCTCCGTACCCTGCGCCGATCGATGATCTTGTGGAAGCCGAATCCGCGCGGCGGGCGCCGCTCGTTCTGCTGGTCGAAGACAATCCCACAGACGTGTTTGTAATCCGGGAGGTCCTGCGCGAGTATGGACTCGGGCTCGATCTTCGTGTTGTCGAAGACGGACACCACGCTCTCCGCTACCTCGAGGATCTGGAGACAGAGAATTCGCCCTGCCCGGCCCTGGTGTTACTGGATTTCAATCTGCCGAAGATCGGGGGGATCGAGGTCCTGAAGTGGTTGCGCACCCGGTCGCGGTGCCGAGGTGTACCCGTCGTGGTGGTGAGTTCGTCAGTCGCGGAAACGGATCAATCATCGGCTCGTGAGCTTGGCGTACAGGCCTACTTCCAAAAGCCCTCGGATTTAAATGCATACGCGAATCTCGTCCGCATCATCCGGGAGGCGTTAGGAATGGAATGAATGCGCTGGCCTTCGAATTTTGGAAATAAACAGCCCACCGCCGGCACGAGCGCCGGCGCTGCGGACGAGAGCGTCCGCGCCACGACACCCGTTCACCTAAATCGCTTCCTTGCTCGCGTTCTTGTACGGGGTTTTCAAGTATTTCGCGACTTCGTCCTGGGCGCCCTGTGAGTTGTCGCGCGTGCGCTGAGCCTGGGTGTACTCGTTCACCGCGCGCTCCCGCTGCCCGCTGATGTCGAAGATCTTCCCGCGGTAAATGTGCGCCCACACTTCGACCCACCTGGGGTCGAGGTCGCCATTCTCCGCCTCGAGGAATTCGTTGGCGGCCGACTGGTAATTGTGCTGCAGGAAAAATACCTGCGCGACCCGGTAATGCGCAAGCGAGCTGTTCTTCTGCGTATCCAGCGCGCGCTGGTATTCCTTCAGGGCATCGGCGAATTCCGAGACTTCCACCAGTTGCTCACCCTTGCGGATCGCGACCGCGACGCGCATCTGCGGACTCATCCGTAGAACCTTGTTGTCCGGATCGATTACGATCTTCGTCGGCTTGCCAAACGTATTGACGGAAAACTCCGAGGAAGTCCCCATCACCTCGATGCGTTTTGTCTCCGGATTGCCTTCGGTCTCGATGCGCAGATCGACCGGCATGCGGAACGTGTCGAGATCCTGTGAGATCTTACCCTGCACGCGGAATCCTTTTTGCGCCCCGCCCAGACGGAAGATGGTCCATTCTGGTTTGAACTCGGGCGCGCCATTGGATTCGATCCACTGGATGAAGAAGTAATGCAGGTCTTCGCCCATCGCGGCCTCGCAGCTCTTCCGGAAGTCTTCAGTGGTGGCGGGCTTCCACGCATCCTGCTGGAGGAAGGCCTTGATGGCGGCGAAGTACTTTTGGTCGCCCATGGTGCTGCGCAGCATCTGCATCACGACGGCGCCTTTGTCCGCGCTCAGCGCCCAGAACTCCGGCGAATAATCCTCGAGACGTGAAGTCTGAATGAGCGGCACGTTATCCACGGTCAGCGCAGTGATCGAAAGATCCTTCATACGCTGCTCGAGCGCGGCGGCGCCCTTCTCGTGTTCAGTCCACAAGGCTTCGGAGTAGAGCGCCATACCGTTTTCCAGCCACATGTGATTGCGGTTGACCGGCGACACCATAATTTCCCACCACTGCCGCGCGACCTGATTGGCCAGCACTCCGGTGTTGACTTCCTTGCCGATGGCAGCGGGTGAAATGAAGATCATGCCCGGCGCCGCGTATCCGTTCGGCGCGCCG
>Ga0134125_10000237_pt1 | contig 79239 bp, 67 predicted proteins | sample KB31751_FD_96464 | JGI IMG/M metagenome (GOLD analysis project Ga0134125, IMG submission 96464) | Terrestrial soil microbial communities with excess Nitrogen fertilizer from Kellogg Biological Station, Michigan, USA - KB3-175-1 | ecosystem: Environmental > Terrestrial > Soil > Unclassified ... | reverse complement strand
GGCGGCGATGGCCACGGCAGCGAGGCGAATCAGGCGTGCCTTCGCTCGAATTCCATAGAGCAGATAGAGGGCGAGGACGACCGAAGCCACGATGGAGATCGGCAGTTCGATGAATGTGGTGAGAACTGCCGGCGCGATCAGACCGACGAGGAGAGCGCCCAGCGCTCCACCGGCCGCGATGGTGAGATAGAACAGGGGCGCGCCGGATTCGGGTTTTGTGCGCGCGATTTCGCCGTGGCAGAACATGCACCAGACGAAGAGCGCGGCGGTGAAGATGGCGATCTCGGTGACCAGTGCGCCGGTGCCTGCATTCGAAAGCCGGTATGCCGCCGCGAGCCAGGCGACCGGCAGCAGCAGTTTGAACAGCGTGGGCCGATACCAGCCGCGGCCTTCGAAGCACAGGATGAAGCTCAGCAGATAAACGCTTAGCGGCAGGACCCAGAGAAACGGCACCGGCGCGACTTCCTGGCTCAGGTGATTCGCGACGGACATCCAGAGCGCAGAGGCGCAGGCGGCGAGCGCGATCCGGATCAGCGGACTGCCGGGATCATCCTCTGAAGCGCGGGACTTTTCGCGGCTGCGGGCAGCCGCGGTGGCGAGGATGAGCGCCGCGAAGAGGCCGTAGCCGATCCACCAGAGCCGTAGCTGCGAACTCTGCGGGAGCGAAGGCTCGATCACGACCGGATACGCCAGCAGCGCCGCGAGTGACGCGGCGTTCGAGAGCGCGAAGAGCCACCAGGGAAACGGCGCGGGACTCGATCCGCCGAGCCAGGATTGCAGCAGGGGACTGGTGGCGGAAAGCAGAAACCAGGGCAGTCCGATCGAGAGCAGCAGCGTCCCCAGGATCGAAAAAGCAGGGTTCGAAGTCTCCCAGACGCGGAACCGCAGCGTCATGGTGGCGAGTCCGGCGAGGACCAGAACCGCATGCACCACACCTTGCGCACGCCGCCCAAGCGAGATCGAAATTACGTACGAATACGCGTATCCGGCCAGCAGCAGGAGCTGAAAAAACAGCATGCTGGCGACCCATACTCCGGCCGATCCGCCATAGCGTGGCAGCAGGATTTTGGCGGCGACAGGCTGCAGAACAAACAGAAGGAACGAACTGCAGGCGATGGTGAGGGAATAGAGAAGGCGCAACTTTCGAGCAAAAGGCCATGATATCAGCCACAGCGAAAGGGTGGGCGTATCCTGTATCTTTCACAATGATGAAACGCTGCCTGATCTCGTTTGCCGTTGTCTGTATCGCCGCCGGAGCCTGGGGTGCGGCGGTCCGGGCCGCCAGCCGTCCCAAGCTGGTGGTCGCGCTGCTGGCGGACCAGTTCCGCTACGACTATCTGGAGCGCTTTCGTTCCGACTATCATGCCGGATTCGACCGCCTGCTGACGAAGGGCGCGGTGTTCACCAACGCGAGCTACATTCACGCGAAGACGGTGACGGCCGTCGGGCACTCAACGTATCTCACCGGTGCGCCGCCCTCAGTCAGCGGGATCACCGGCAACGACTGGTACGACCGCACCCTGCAACGGACGATGCAGAGCGTGTCCGATGCCAGCGTGAAGACCATTGGACGCCCGGCGGCAGCGCGTGCGGCTTCCGGCGCCAGCGGAGCATCCGGACGTGTTTTGCCGCCTCTCTCCTCTTCGCCGCGCCCGCTGCTGGTGAGCACGGTGGGAGACGAGTTCAAAATGCGTTATCCGGATTCGCACATCTTCGGCGTTTCGATCAAGGATCGCGGCGCGATTCTGCCCTCCGGTCACATGGCGAACGGCGCGTATTGGTTCGCCGACGATGTGAAGCACTGGGTGACGAGCACGTACTATCGCGACCGGATGCCTCAGTGGGTAACGGACCTGAATGCGCAGCTTGAAAAACGCACTTTCGTGGGAGACGAATGGTTTCCGCTCGGCGCGAAGCCGGGCAGCGTAAAGCCGTACTGCAAGCTCTATGCGCCGCTGCCGGAAGTGCCGGAAGGACAGGAGAAGCCGAAGGAACCGGTGCGCGATCCCCGAAATTGCAGCACCATTGAGGCGATGCCGATCGGCAACGAGCTCATCGAACAGTTCGCGGAGAAACTGGTGGCGCAGGAGAACCTCGGGGGCCACAACGATACCGATATCCTGACCGTCAGCTTTTCCTCGAACGATTACGTGGGGCACGCGGTGGGACCGGATGCGCCGGAGGTGCACGACATTTCCGTGCGCACCGATATTCTGATCGGCAAGCTGATGGACTACATCGACAGCCGCGTGGGAGCGGGGAACGTGCTCTACATTTTCACGGCCGACCACGGGGTCGCGCCGAAGCCGGAAGTGAATGAGGCGCGCCACATGCCGGGCGGCCGGCTGGTGACGAAGACGCTGACCGACAAGGCCAGCGCCGCGCTTACGGCGCGTTATGGGGAAGGGAAGTGGTTCACGTCGGGCACGGAGTATCTGAATCTGGATCTGATCGACAGCCGCCGTCTGGACCGCGCGGAAGTGGAGCGCGTGGCGGCGGAGGCGATGGAGACTGTGCCGCATATCGCGCGGGTCTATACGCGGACGGAACTGGAATCCGGGTCGGTGAGTGAGGACCGCATCGGGCGCGCCTTTTCGCTGGCATTTTTCCCGCAGCGTTCGGGCGAGCTCTTCGTGCTTCCGGAACCGTACTGGATGTTCGCGGCAACGGGCTCGACACACGGGACCCCGTACTGGTATGACGCTCACGTGCCGGTGATCTTCATGGGGCCGGGGATTAAGCCCGGTACGTATCCGGAGGCCGTCGCGGTCAACGATATCGCGCCGACGCTGAGCGACATCCTGGGTGTGGATACGCCGAGCGGATCGATCGGGCGGATACTTTCGGAGATTCTGGACGGAGCTCCGGCGCAGAAATAGCGCCCATTACGAGACGGAGCAAAGGACTACGACACTGCGGGCGCCCACGCGATAGATGGGAGAGCCCAGGGTGCGGCGGTCCGCCGGCTCGCAGTAATCGTGCGGGGATGGTAAGCCAGTGTCCGCGACGAGCTGCCAGCGGCCGGGGGCCCCTTCCTGAATCTCGAAGTTCACGTCGGCGGCGCTCCCGTTGACCATCACGTAGATGTCGCTGTCAAGCTGGCTGGCGCCGCGCAGACACCAGGCGAGGGTCTGGCCGGACGGTGAAAAATCCACATCTTTGCCGGTTCCGTACCAGCAGACGTCTTCACGCCAGAAGTGGCTGCGCGCGATGGAGCGATGCTCGCGCCGGAATGCGATCATGCCGCGCACGAAGCGGAAGAAGCCGCGGTTGGTTTCAAGCAGATCCCAGTCGGTGTAATTGATCTCGTTGTCCTGGTTGTACGGGTTGTTGTTGCCGCGGCGCGTTGCGAGGAATTCATCGCCCGCGCAGAACATGGGAGTGCCGTTGCTCAGCATCAGCAGGCACATGAAATTGCGCGCCTGGCGGCGGCGCAGCGCGAGTACTTCCGGCGGCGCGCCCTCGTCACCCTCCCAGCCGCAGTTCCAGCTTCGGTTGTCGTCGTTGCCATCCTGGTTGTTGTTGCCATTCGCCTCGTTGTGCTTCTGGTTATAGGAAACCAGGTCGTAGAGCGTGAAACCGTCGTGAGCGGTGATGAAGTTGACGCTCTGGAAGGGGTGGTAGGCATCGATGGTGTTGTCCGGGAAGAGATCGTCGCTGCCGTAGATGCGCTGCATGAGCGCGCCCACGCGGCCGGGCACGCCGCGTACAAAATCGCGGAGGTCATCGCGATACTTCCCGTTCCACTGGCGCCAGTTGAGACCGGGAAAGGCGCGGCCGAGGAGATAGCTTTCGATGTCCCATGCTTCCGCCGTCATGCGCACGCCGTAGCGGGCGCCGAGATGGCTGATATCGGAAATCAGGGAAGGGTGATCGAGGTCGAGTGTGCCGTCGGTACGGCGCGTGAAGACGGAGGCGAGATCGAAGCGGAAGCCATCGATGCGCATCTTCTCGATCCAGTAGAGCAGGCTTTCGAGAATCATGGAACGAACCACAGGGTGATCGCACCGCAGCATGTTGCCGCAACCTGTGTCATTGCGGTAGGCGGAGCGATCGGGGGTGAGCAGATAGTACGACGGATTATCGATGCCGCGGTAGCTGTAGACCGGGCCATTCGCGCCGGCTTCGCTTGTGTGGTTGTAAACCACGTCGAGCCAGACGGCGATACCGGCGTCATGGAAGGCGTCGACCATGTTGCGGAACTCCGCGGCGGCTCCGGAACTGGTCTGGGCGGCGGCGTAACGGAATTCCGGCGAGAAGAAGTTCAGCGGCATATAACCCCAGAAACTACCCTCCTGCGGATCGCCCTGATGTACCGGCATCAGTTCCACGGCGGTAACGCCGAGTTCGCGAAGATAAGGAATTTTTTCCACCAGGCCCGCAAAGGTTCCCCGGTTCGCCACGCTGACGCCGGAATTGGCGCGGGCAGTGAATGCCTTCACGTGGAGTTCATAGATGACCAGATCGTGCGCGGAGCGCCGCGGGCGATTGCAGCGCGGATTCTCATCGGTTTCGCCACGCGGGAGCACTCCGAGCGGCGCGCGGCCGTCGTTCGCGCCGGGCTGTGCCGCTGCGTCGCGGCTGAACTGGGGCGGAAAGTGAACAGCGGGTGCGAAGGGATCGAGCAGGATCTTTTGTGAATCGAAGCAATAGCCGAGCCGGCCGCGCGGACCATCCACCCGATAGCCATAATGCGCCGCGCGTGGCGCGCGGCTCGCCGGCACCCAGCAATGCCAGATGCGCCCGGACTTGTTGGCGCGCGGGTCGAGCGGCTGCTCGAAAACGGGATGCGTCGGGTCATCGGCGGAGTAGAGCAACAGCGTGACGGCGGTCGCGCGCCGCGAATAGAGCGCGAAATTCCAGGCTTCGAGAGCGGAGATCCAGGTGACGCCCATGGGCCCCGGGGTCCCATCGAGTCGAGCCCATTCGTCAAAGGTTCCGGCTGGCCGCAGCGATTCAGGCATGAATTGTCATTAAATCAGGTGGCCTCCCATTCCCGGCTCGATCAGGGATGCCGTAACGCTTTCTTCCAGCGATGGAGCACTTCTTCATTCCCGAAATCGCGCCTGTAATCGCGCAGAAAGCGCTCTGTCTTTCGTTCGCGGCGATTTTCGAGCGCGCGCAGAATGTCCTTTTTCCCGGCGGACGATCTCGCATCGTCCACCAGATCGCGGGTGGCGACGCAGTCGTGAATGGCCCCAAGGTGAGTCTGAAGCGATTTGAGTCTTGCCGTGATTTCGACGATCGTGCCGCCGTACAGCGGAGAGAAGAGATCGAGTGTGTAGCGCATCTCTTTGGTCTCGATGCGAAAGCGATGGAGCGCCTTCGCCGGAGTATTCTCGCGGGCGGCACGGCGGCCGCGCTGAAGGTGGCGCTTCAGCATCGGGGAAAGGATGTGGCGCGCCACATCGGACGCCGCCGGTGCTTCCACCGATTTCTCCAGCTTCAGCGCGCGCCGCCATGCGGCGCCGGTATCGCGAAGCTGAAAGTCGCGCAGACATTCGTGGAGCGCACGAGCCAGGGTTTCGCGGGTTTCGTGCAATTCGCCGATGATCCGGCGATTTTTCGGCACCTGAATGGCGCGCAGGAGATGAAGCGCAATATCGAGATCGCGCACGTCGCCCGCCCGGCCCATCAGGTTTTTCAATTCGCGCCGCAGCAGGCGGGATTCCTGGTCCGGCAGCCACGGCTTCAGCATCTTCAAAACCTGCCGGAACCTTCTGAGCGCAACGCGCAGATCGTGCACCGCTTCGATCCCTGAAGACTTCAACGCGCGAGCAACCTGCAGGTTCAGAGACCGCAGAAATCCGCTGCCCTGTTCGACAGAGAACCGGGCGATCGATTCATTTGGCACGAGCAGCGAAATGCAATCGAACTCCCATGAGATGTTTTGCACGGTTCAATCATCACGAAGGTGATGAGAACTACAGAATGGCCGCGGGGCCGCGCTCTTTGGAATGCCACTTGCATCGGTGAAAGAAGCAAAAGGTTAGTTGTGGCCGGGATCACTCTATGGGCGGTTCAAGGTCAGGAAAGAGAGAAGAGTTTCTCACTATATGCGTTCCTTTTTTTTGATTGGCATCTCAGCACTCTGCGCGATATCGCTGAGTGCGCAGGAAGGCGTTTCGAAGTTCACCATGCAGATGGGGGCTGGATTCACAACCGGCGTAGGGCATTCCGGTAAAGATCTGGATTTGGGATGGAACATCAGCGGCGGTGCTGGCATGAATTTCAATGAACATGTCAGCGCGCTGATTAACATCAGTGAGCAGACCATGGGAACCCCGGTCGCCGTGCCGGGATTTCTTTCCGTGGCGGGCGGCCATATGCAGGTGTTTTCCACGACGCTGGACCCCGTGGTTCATCTGGGCAGAGGCGCCCATGCGGATTTCTACGTTACGGGTGGCGCAGGTATGTTCCGGCGGTCGTTCTCGCCCGCTTTCACGGAGCTTCTGCGTTCCGACTATTCGGTGATCAAGCCTGGTTATGACGCAGGTCTCGGACTCGCTTTCGGCGCGCCCTGGCACGGCAAGCTTTACGCCGAAGCGCGTTACGTGCACATCTTCGATAACAACCGGTTCTTTACGAACTATATTCCCGTGTCGTTCGGCTTCCGCTGGTAAAAAGGAGGCCCCGCGCCGGTGCTATTGCGCCGGCGCGGTGATTCGTTTCAGTGTGACGGGCGCGGCGCCGGCGGATTTTGAAATGGTGACGTGGACGGGCGAGCCCGCATGCTGCGCCATCCAGTCGTCTTCGTTCCACGGAACCTGCGAGATGTTATCGAAGGCCCACGCGGAATATTCACCGCTCGGAACGTTTTGTATGGTGGCTATGCCGTCTTCTCCGGCGCGCCCTGTCAGGGGACGCCCGGCGGCCGGCTTGAGCACGATCCCGGCGGCTGCGGGATGGCCATCCGCGTCGACCACGTTTGCCTGAAATGTTCCCGCATCGTCGCTGACCACAACTTCGATCGGCCCAGTCGGACCATCCACTGCGAATGCCTGATTCAGAACGTCCTGACCCCGCAGCGTCGCGGACTTAACATAGGCACCCTCAATTCGGACCACTCTGGCATTCAGGGTATAACTGCCTGGCATCACGTCCGGCCACGTAAAGCTCAGCCCAGCGTCATCCCATTTCAGTTGTCCCGCGCCGCCGAAGCCCGGTTGGGCAGGCAGGAGATTGACGGCCACCCCCGGACCTGCCAGCGGACCGCGTCCCTGAAACGGTTCATCCTGATTCGCCGATTGTGCCGCGGGCGGCGGCGGTCCGCCAGCCAGTTCGTAGCGAACTGTTCCATTCACCGCCACCGGCGATTGCAAAGTGAGCTGGACGCCGTTCACGTCCGAATTTCCAACCGTGATGCGCGCGGTGGCGCTGGGCATCATTCCTCTTCCTGGTCCCCCCGGATTGGCAACGCGGGCAGTGGCGATATAAGTTCCGGGGGCGACGTTCGTGATGTCGAATGTCCCGTCGCGCTGGATCTGGCCGGGATGTGCACTCGACGCCATTCCCATGATCATTCCTCCGAAAGGAACACCCGGCCTCTGCTCGGTGCCCGCAATTTTCATGAGATTGACGTTGCCGCGGCCGCCGGATGCGCCCTCAACGACGCCGCGAACATGGAGCGCCGGCAGCGCGTGGAGCGTCAGCGAAATGCGCGCTTCCTTGCCCGCCTCGATCGGCATCGCGACCGACGGTCCCTGCTCAGGCGGGCCGGGGTAGCACTCTTCGGGATAGACGAGTGGCTGGCCGCCTCCCACAGGGAAAACCTGCGCGGCGGAAGCGGCGCAGGCGATGTAGTGGCCGGGTTGCAGATGATCGATCCTGAAGTTACCCTGCTGATCGGTATTTCCACTCTGCGCGCCGGTCAGGACGCGGTAGCCGTTGAGGACCATGGCGCGCATCAGCCTGATCTGGGCCTCCGCCACCGGGTCGCCATCGGAATTGAGAACGGTCCCTGACACGATGGCCTCCGGCATCAGCTCAATGCGGATGCCGGTGGCAGGAGAGCCCGAAACCAGGTCCACCGGCTTCGGAGTGCTGGCGGTGGGGAGGCCGGCTATTCCGCTGAAGAATCCCGGGTGGGATGCGCCTGGAAGCCATCGCCCGCAGCGCTGATTGGTGATACTCCATTCGCCCTTCGCATCGGATGCGGCGCCGCCGGGGTCGCCCTGCACCATGGCGCGGGGAATCGGTGCGCCGGTGATGGCGTTTACGACGATGCCGCTAGCCGCGCAATCGCTCGGGCCATTCTGCTGCGCGCCGAGGGCGTAGACCTGCGCCGGCCCGCCCGGCGGTAGCCCTCCGATAATTCCTCCGATGGCTCCTCCTCGTCCCCCCGTCTGGGCGCCGAGCGCGGGGGCGAACAGCAGCAAAGCGGTGAAGCAGCGGGTCAGCGCTATAGCGGACCTCGGCATGGCAGACCCTCCGTTCCTCTTCGTTTGGACGCGGCCTTTTCTGTGCGGTTAGGCGGAACCGCCTGCTTCGAGGTTACAGGAATCCCGCCGGGCATGCCGTTTCCCGGTCGCACAAGGCCCGGGGGAAACGAATATACTTGTCTATTGATCAGCAATGAAAGGAAAATATATGCGTAACGTTCACGCTTCCGCGCTCGCAATCGGCGCCCTCACGATTGCCGCTTCCATTGGAGTATTCGCGCAAGCGCCGGCCGGAAGGGGGCCCGGACCGGGCGATGGTTCGCGCGCGGTTGAAGGCGGCGGCATCCATAACGCGCCGGGCTGGACCGGCAAGGTTGACGCCAGTGAAGAAAGCCGCGGGATGACGGTCAATAACGCGAAGTTCACGATAGAGGGCAACACGTTTAAGGTGACCACCGGACCGGCTATCACGTACTGGAATCCGGCGGATAAAGCCTCGGGCGATTACACCGTGAAGGCCACGTTCACGGAACCGAAATACATGAATCTCAACACGCATCCGCATCCGTACGGAGTGGTGGTGGCGGGCAATGACATGGGGACGCCGAATCAGACCGAACTCTACTGCGCGGCGTACGGCAACGGCAATTTCATCGTGCGCGGATTCGGCCCGGCGGCATTCCAGATGAATGGCGGACGCGGCGGCGCGAATGCGGCGGTGCACAAGGCCGCCGGACCCGGCCAGCCCGTGACGCAGGACATTGCGATCTCGGTAAAGGGCGGCAAGGCCGAGTGCATCATCAATGGAACAACGGTCGCCAGCTATGACAAAGCTGACCTGGTGACAGCCGGCAAGCTGAAGTCGCTCGATGGCGTCTACGGGCTTCGGTTCGCGCACAACACGGAAGTTGAGGTCAAAGGCTTCCAGATGACGAAGAACTAACCGGGAGTTGTGCTCCGGAACGCTGTGACCGGCCGCCGTGTGCGGTCAACTCCGCCGCCACCACCGACGCCGCCGGGAATAGACGTATGGTTTCCGGGGTTCAACGCCGTTCCAACAGTCTGAAATCGGGCCGAAGTTCCCTGATGTTATCCAAAGTAAATTTCCAGCCCTGGTACCGGTATTGTTGCCTGGCCTATCCCGATGGGCTATCTTCAGGAATCGGCGTTTGTAACTCCCTGAGCCAGAGGAATTAACGGCGCCGAATCGCACGAAGAAAAGAGAACACTTGATGGTGGAGCGGCAGTCCAATGCCGGGGCTCCGGCGTGGCGGATTTCGGCGCATATCTGCGCCCTTTCAGATGGCGAGCGCCATCTTGGACATATTGTGAAGGTAGGGACGCGCTGGCATGCTTATGATGCCACGCACAGTAACGAAACGGGCGATGGGTTCCTGTGCCTGGGGAATTTCGTTTCCATGGAATCGGCGAAGCACGCCGTTGAGCAGAGTTGCGGTCGCTGCGGACAGAATTCGCTTGCGGGCGCTGCCTGATAGATAAAGCCGGCTGGGGGCCGGCGGAGCCTACGGGAGCCGCCACCCACCGGATGGGTTCAGGTCTTCGAAACTGCGCATGGCATCCTGCTCGTCATTGTAGTGTGGCAGCAGGGTGCTGATGCCGGTCATGTCCAGAATGCGGCGAACTTCGGGACGCGCGTTCACAATCTTCAATGAACCGGCGTTGCGGATGAGGTGGGTATAGCAGCCCATCAACTGGCCCAGACCGGCGCTGTCGATTCGCGTGACGCAACTGAGGTCCACGATGACGCGAGAATCGCTCTGCTCGAGTACTTCGCGGCGCAACTGATCCAGCTCGCGAGCTGACTGCGTGAGCTCCGCGTTGTGCCGAAACCGCAGAATCGAAACATTGCCGCTTTGTTTCCAGGCGAGATTGGAGGCGCGGAGTTCCGCGACCATCCGCTCGCCGAGGCGCAATTCCTCAAAGCATTCGTCGCAGCCCAGGTAGTGGCCTTCGAATTCTTCGACCGCATCGGAATCGAGGGAGCGCGCCAGATACCTGGCGATAATCTGCTCCCGCATCACTGGATCGTTTGCGCAGGTCATATCTCGCTATTCCGCGGAAATTGTCGTACTCCGCTCACATAGTGCTTGGTACGAGGCGCTTCGTTTCACTTAAATGTTACAGGGTACCCCTGGTACTAAGTACAGCCTGGCCATTGGGATACACCCTGCGGAACCGCTCTTTCGCCCGGAAGAGCACCACTCGAAACTGGGCGTCAGTCATGCCCCATTCGCGGCAGATGTCGTCCTTCTCACGTCCCTCGAGATAGAGGCTGCGAAGAATCCTCTGATCGCGTTCCGCCAGTTCGGCAAGACCCTGGTCGATTGCCTGGCGCATCTCGAAGATTTCGGCTTCGGGACGCACGCCCGTTTCTTTGACCGGGATATCCGGATCGGCGAGCGGTTCGCGGCGAACGCGGCGGCGATACTCCAGGATGACATTCCGGCAGACACCATTCACAAACGCGCCGAAGTCTCCGGGGTTATTGCGAATCTGGCTCTGGCGGCCCGCGCGAACGAAACGAGCGAGGGTTTCCTGGACAATATCGTCCACGTCCGGGCAGTGATGTCCGACGTGATACAGCACCTTGTAACGGAGCTTCAGCCGAAGCCGCTCGAGCGAGGGTTCGGTGAACTCCACGGGCAACTGAGCTGGGATCGGCCTGATGGTCACAAGTGCGTTCCCCATTCTAACAATCTTCGGTCACGCGTGTTCGTGAAAATGACCCCAGGTAAATTGGCCGATCCGAGCCAATCTGGTGGTTTACGGCCGTGGGCCGGACGGCTCCGCAAGCCGCAGTGTCATGGAAAATCAGAAACTTAACTGCTGGCGCGCCAGGTGCACAGATCAGGACGGTCGCCGGGGCCCAATCCGGCGTTTTCTGAAATGAGGGTTTTCATGCGTAGCTTAAAGATCGGACTCCTTTCTCTGGTACTGACTGCGTCGATGAGTTTTGCCCAGGGGCGAGCCCGGGGCGGGGCTCACGGCGGCGGGTTTGTACGCGGTGGGGCCGCGATTCACCGGGGAACCGCGAGCGGGCGAGTTTTCACAGGCAGCCGTTTCTACGGGGGGCATTCCTACAGTTACGGATACAGGCCGGGCTTCAGCGCCGGATTCAGCTTTGGCTCCTGGTATGGGGCGTATCCGGGATACTACGGCCCGTCGTATTCGTATTACGACCCTTATTACGATCCCTATTACTACGATCCGTATTACTCTTCCTACTACTACTACCGTCCCGTCGTAGCGCCCCGGATTGTGGTTGCCCCGCGAGTCGTGGTGGGTGGACGCTGGCGGCACTTCGGCAGATAAGCAGCAGTCACCGGAAACGGAGGACTGTTTCGCGGCAACAGCCGGTATATGCTGTCTGGGAAGTACCACGGGGAGGACTTCCTGCTATGAAACGGTTCTGGATTGCGACGCTGATTGCCGGAGTTTTGGTTCCGGCCCAGGTTCTGATGGCGCAGGGGCGAGGAGCGTCCGGCGCGGGGCGGGGACCACAGGATAATCTTGTCTCTCCGGAAGTGCACCCGGACCGCACGGTCACGTTCCGCCTGCGTGCGCCCCATGCATCGACTGTCACGCTGACGGGCGACTGGCTGGCTTCGCGCACATCGCCGACCGGCGGAACGGTGCCGTTGACGAAGGATTCCTCCGGCGTGTGGAGCATTACGACGCCACCGCTCGAGGCTACAGTGCACCTCTACTCCTTCACGATGGACGGCGTGAACATGGCCGATCCGGTGAATCCGCGAATGAAGCTGCGGGTGCGGACATCGGGCAGTCTGGTGGAAGTGCCAGGCGAGCCGGTGCCCGCGTGGGGGATGCGCGACAGCGTGCCGCACGGCAGCATGGACTGGAATACGCAGCACTCCAATGTCTACGGCGACACCCATGAATTTCTGGTTTACCTGCCGGCCGGCTATCACACCGGTAAGGCGAAGTATCCGGTACTCTACCTGGTGCACGGCGCGGGCGATACGGAGATGGCATGGGGCACGGCGGGCGCGGCCAATCTGATTCTCGATAATCTGATCGCCGATAAGAAGGCCGTTCCGATGATTGTGGTGATGCCGTTCAATGGCAGCAATGCGCCGCAGGCGAATCAGGGCCGCGGCGCCGGCAACGCGCTCTTTGAGGACTACATGCTGAAGGAACTGATTCCCTTCGTGGATGCCAACTATCGCGTGGCGCCGGGGCGGCAGAACCGGGCAATGGCGGGTCTCTCCGCCGGCGGCGGGGCTACCTACAACGTGGCGTTCAAGCATCCGGAATTGTTCAGCAGCGCCGGCCTTTTCAGCGCGGCCGGCATTGGCGCAAACTTTGCAACGCGCTATTCGCGACTGGCAGCCGATCCGAAAGGGACGAGCGCGAAATATCCAGTGATCTGGATTGGGTGCGGGGTCGCCGATCCGCTGGACGATGGAGCGAAAGCACTCGATGGGGAATTGACGAAACTGGGGATACGGCACATCTACCGTGATCGCGAGGGAGGACATGTCTGGCCGGTCTGGCGATGGGCTTTGAGCGAATTCGTGCCGCTGCTTTTCCATAAATCCTGATTGGTCAAACAGCTATTTCCCTGCTTTGCGAGACGTGCAATAAGTACCAATAGTACTAACGGTTTCGGGGCAGTGGTACCGCTTTTGTTTGGAGATATAACTTATGGCATCCACTTTCGATAAATCTGCTGTACACTGTTGCTTGTCGGGAGGGTATTCCAATTAAAAATACATTTTTGAAATTCGCCATGGTGATGGCTGTGGTTGGGGTCGCATATGCGACACCTGTACCGGTTGAGGTGACTTTTGATGGAAACCCGGCGAGTAATCCGTCCGGTGTCCAGGATCCATACGGTCACTATGTGACCCCGTATGAGGTTCAGATTGACGGCCCTAACGGTCACACTGTGCAACTGGTGACCTGTTATGACATTCAGGACACGATTAGTCCTCAGACCCCTCCCCTCGCGCTTTCGTATCAGGAGTTGTCGATCGACGACGTGCTTTCGGATGGCATGTTCAGGGGTACCGGTGGCCTGTACGACGGTACCGACGTTCTGAACGGCTATAAGTCGATCGCCTGGCTTTCGACCCAGACCTACTCGACCACCGCCCAGGAAATCGGGCTGCAGTACGCGATCTGGGATGTCTTCGGGCAGCGCCCGGACGAAGGATGCAGCGGTTCCCACTGCGTGGATCTTTCCGCCCTCGGCTCATCCGGTGACAGTTCCTCCGCCCGCTATGCCTACGACCAGTACGAAAGCCTGTTGGCCCCTCACCTGAGCAACAGCTTCGCCGGTTTCGATTTCAGCAACGCCGTTTTTCTCGAACCGACGGCAGGCGCTGTGGGTGAGGCTGGGACGACGCAGCCTTTCGTCTTCGTAACCGGCGGCGGTATTACTAACCAGTCCAGCACCCCGGAGCCGGGAACGATCGTGATGATCGGCAGCGGGCTGCTCTGCCTGCTGAGCTCGCTCGGGTTCAAGCGCTTCGGCCACAAGCGCGGCTGAACAATTTCACATAGCGGGCCGTTACACTAGTTAGTGTTCATGCCCCGTATTTTTCGCCTCGCCGGGACGATTGCATTATGCATCGTCCCGGCGTTGGCTTTTACAGACTGGAAATCCCTCAAGCCGGAGGGCTACGTCAGCGACTTCGCCGGCGTCATCGACGCGCAGAGCCGTGCGCAGCTCGAGGATTACGCGGCGCGCGTCGAGCGGGCCACGGGGGCCCAGCTCGCATTCGTCACCATTCCTTCACTGCAGGGTGAGCCTATTGAAGACGTCACGATTGACCTCTTCAAAGCCTGGGGTGTCGGCCAAAAGAAAAAAGACAACGGGGCAATGCTGTTGCTCTCGATTCAGGACCGGCGCTCGCGGCTCGAAGTAGGAGGCGGGCTGGGCGGGGCGGTTACGGACGGCATGTCCGGGCTGCTGCTCGATGACATGCGTCCCGAGTTGCGGCAGGGACACTACGGCCTTGCCATGATTCAGGCGGCCGTGCGCCTGGGCGGGACGATCGCGAGGGACCAGGGAGTCGAGATCCCGCCGCCGGCATCGTATCAGCGTCCCCGGCGCATTTCACCCGATTCGCTTCCCTGGCCGCTGATTCTTTTTGGTATTTTCCTCCTTTTCGCATTCCTTCGCCGCGCAGGCGGCGGCTATCGGGGCGGCGGAGGAGGCGGCGGCTTCCTGACCGGCATGCTGCTCGGCAGCCTTCTGAACGGCGGCAGGAGCCGTGGCGGGCGCGACGGCGGCGGCTTTGGGGGCTTTGATGGCGGCGGCGGGGGTGGTGGCTTCGGAGGATTCGGCGGCGGCAGTTCGGGCGGCGGCGGGGCTTCGAGCGGGTGGTAACGCGGTCAGTACCATAAGGAAGTTCGTATGGCAAATCCTCTGGACCAAATTGTCGAAAAGCTGCGCAAAGCGCTGGACGTGAATCTCGTGTCGATCGTGCTCTATGGATCTGCCGCCACGGGCGATCGGGATGAGCTCTTCTCCGACTACAACATCCTCTGCATCCTGACAATGATCACCCCGGTGGAACTGCGCGCCGCGGAGCCGGTTTTCCGCTGGTGGAGGGAACAGGGCAACCCCGCGCCGCTGCTGCTGACCAGCCATGAGGTCGAGACTTCGACCGACTGCTTTCCGATCGAGTTTCAGGACATCCGCGAGCACCACCGCATTCTCTACGGGCCGAATCTGGTGGAATCATTGGAGATCGACCGTTCGTTCTATCGCGCGCAGGTGGAATGCCAGCTCCGCACGAAGCTGCTGCGGCTCCGTCAGAAGGGCGGCGGTCTGCTTTCCGACAAGGATGCGCTGCGCGGGCTGCTGCTCGATTCGCTTTCGACTTTCTGTGTGCTGTTCCGGCATGCGCTACTGCTGAGCGGAGCTCCGGCGCCGGCCAAAAAACGCGAGATCGTAGAGGCGGCCGGTTCCCGCTTTGGCATTGAAACCGAACCACTTTTGCAACTGCTGGGACAACGTGAGGGGACCATCAAGCCGAAGGAAATTGAACCGGAACCCCTTTTTAGCCGTTATATCATTCAGATTGAAAAGGTGATCGACGCTGTAGACGTCCTCGCCAAATAGGGAGACCTTCGCATGAAGACCGGAATGATTGTTTTGGTTGCTGTTGGCTTGGCGGTGGTGCTGGGCGGATGCCAGTTCGTGCAGACCCGCAACAAGCTGGCAACCGAAAAGGAAGCGATCTCCGCGCAGTGGAGCCAGGTGGATGCGGATCTGCAGCGCCGCGCCGATCTGATTCCGAATCTGGTGGAAACCGTCAAAGGGTATGCGAAGGAAGAAACCGGCGTGATGACGGCGCTGGCGAATGCGCGTTCGGCAATGATGGGCGCGAGGACGCCGGCGGAAAAGATCGAGGCGAACAATCAGGTTTCGAGCGCTCTGAGCCGCCTGATGGTGGTGGTGGAGAATTATCCCAACCTCAAGGCGAATGAAAATTTCAAGCAACTGCAGTATTCGCTCGAAGGCACGGAGAACCGCATCCTGCAGGCGCGGCGGGTTTATAACGAATCGGTACAGCAGTACAACTCGGATCTGGTGACGTTCCCGGCCAATATTGTGGCGAGCATGTCGGGCTTCCAGCGCGAAGACGCGTATTTCAAGACCGACCCGGCGGCGCGCAACGCGCCTAAGGTTCAGTTCTAGCTCGGCTCAGACGCGAGGCTTCGCGGCAGATGCCGCGCCGGCTCCCGCGGATGAAACGGACCAGATCACGCGCCTTATCGTCGTCGAGTTCATTTTCGATGCGGGTGAGCGCGTCTTCCAGTCTCAGCCCGGAGCGATAGAGAATCCGGTACGCCTTCCTGATGTCGCCGAGTTGCTCCAGCGTGAACCCGGCGCGCTTCATGCCGACGGCATTCAGTCCCACCGGCCGGGCGTCGTGGCCGGCGTAAGTAAAAAAGGGCGGCAGATCCAGATTTACCCGAACGTTGCCGGCCACCATGGCGAGCCGTCCGATCTTCGAATACTGATGGATCACCACGCCGCCGGAGATGAACGCCTGATCTTCGATTTCCACGTAGCCCGCCACGAGCGAACAACTGGCGATCACGATATTGTTCCCCAGCGTGCAGTTGTGCGCCACATGGCCGCTCGTCATGATGTAATTGCCATCGCCGATCATTGTGACCGATTCGGGTTTTGTGCCGCGTGAGATGGTGTAATGCTCGCGGATTTTGTTGCCGCTGCCGATGCGGAGATAGCTGCGCTCGCCCGTGAAATTTTTATCAAGCGGATCGGTGCCGAGCACGGTCCCGGCTGAGATTTCATTGCCATCGCCCAGGGTGGTCCAGCGTTTGACGAAGCAATAGGGTTCGAAGAAGCAATCGGCTCCGATCTCGACATCCTGTTCGACAACGCAGAATTCGCCAATGCGCGTACGGGGGCCGATTACGGCAGATGGATGAACGCGGGCGGTAGGCGCAATGTGGGCGGAGGAATCGGTCGCCATCAGTGGGTTGGTTGTCTCCGGCGCTGGATTTTTTCCTTAATCGGGATGAGCGCAACCATGGTGAAGACGTCCATCGCGGCGAGAATCACGGCAAATTCGATACGGCCAAGGGCGACTGCCGCGCCGATCGCGCCGGCGGCCCAGATGCTGGCGGCATTTGCCGTGCCGCGCACGCTGATGCCATGGCGCACAATCGCGCCGCCGCCCACGAAGCCAATGCCGGCAATGAGCCCCTGAAGCACGCGGGAGCTGTCGCTCGGATTCCCCTGCAGCAGAAGCAGGAACCCGCAGCTCGCCATCGAAACCAGCGGAAATGTCCGGATGCCGACGGCGTTGCCCTGCTGCTCGCTCCAGAATCCGGTTGGGAGCACCAGCAGCCACGCAAGCGCGATTCTTTCGAGAGCGAGCTGAAGCACATGCCAGTCGAACGTCAGCGGTTGCATACTGTTATGTTTGAGCTTATCGCGATGAGTATTCCGGCGGGCAGGCAATACCGTTATCTGGACTTTCTGATCAATATCTACGTGGTGGTACTGATCATTTCGAATCTGATCGCGCCCAAGCCGGTGGCTTTTTACGTGCCGCTGCTTTCGAAGTGGATCGGACCGCTCACCGTGAGCGCGGCCGAAATGTTGTTTCCGATCACTTACATTTTCGGCGATATTTTCACCGAAGTCTACGGCTATAACGCCGGACGCCGCGCGATCTGGATCGGCTTTCTCGCGAGCGGCATCATGGCTGCTATCGGGGTATTCGCGGTCTGGCTGCCGCCCGCGCCTGGCTTTAAGGATCAGGCCGCCTACGCGATTATCTTCGGCGTGGTGCCTCGCAACGTGGCGGGCAGCCTGCTGGCGTACTGGTGCGGCGAATTCGCCAATTCGGTCACGATGGCGAAAATGAAATTGATGACCAACGGGCGATTCCTGTGGACGCGTACGCTCGGCTCGACGGTTGTGGGTGAAGGTGTGGATACAACGATCGTGGTTCTGGTGATCTTCTGGGGCAGTCCTGTGAGCGAAATAGTCAATCTGATTGTTTCCGCATATGTTTTCAAGGTTGTGTATGAAGCGGTCATGACGCCGGTAACTTACTGGGTCGTGAATACGCTGAAGCGGCGCGAGGGGGTCGACTTTTTCGACCGTTCCACGAATCTCAATCCATTTGCGATCGGCAGGCCTGTCGCTCCGGTCGCGATTCAGGAGGAATAAATGATGAAGCTCCGGTATTTCCTGCTTTCGTTTGTGGTGGCTGCCGCGTCTCATGCGGCCACGATTCACAAGCGCGATTTCGGCAAGCTGGCGGACGGCACGGCTGTGGCGCTGTTCACGCTTACGAACAGCAAGGGGATGGAGGCGTCGATCGCGACGTATGGCGGCGCGCTGGTGTCGCTCAAGACCCCGGATCGCGCGGGCAAGATGGGAGATGTGGTGCTCGGCTATGACAACGCCGCGGACTACCAGAAGGGCAAATCGTATTTCGGTGCGCTGGTTGGCCGCTATGCGAACCGCATCGGACACGCACAGTTCACGCTGGACGGCAAGACGTATCATGTGCCGAAAAATGACGGCGATAATTCGCTCCACGGCGGCATACACGGGTTCGATAAGCATATCTGGACGGCGCGCGAACTGCCGGGCGGCGCGCTCGAATTGCAGTATGTAAGTAAGGATGGCGAAGAGGGCTATCCGGGCACGCTGACTGCTACGGTGACGTACACGCTGACCGACGACAACACGCTGCGCATTCGCTATCAGGCGACGACGGATAAGCCCACTGTCGTCAACCTGACGAATCACTCGTATTTCAATCTGAAAGGTTCCGGGGATATTCTCGGCCACCTGGTCATGCTCAATGCGGATAAATACACGCCTGTGGATGCCGGCCTGATTCCGACCGGCGAACTGCGCCCGGTGCAAGGAACGCCGTTCGACTTCCGCAAAGCGCGGACGCCGGGTGAGCGCATCAACCAGAACGACGAGCAATTAAAGCTCGGCAAGGGCTACGATCACAACTGGGTGCTGAACCGGAAAGGGCCGGGGCTGAGTCTCGCGGCTCGCATCGAGGAGACCGGCGTTTCGGGCCGCATCATGGAGATCTACACCGATCAGCCCGGCATTCAGTTCTATACGGGGAATTTCCTCGACGGGTCAGAGAAGGGGAAGGGCGGAAAGGCTTACCAGCACCGCACTGGATTCGCCTTCGAGACGCAGCATTTTCCGGATTCTCCGAACAAGCCGTCGTTTCCATCGACCGTACTGCGGCCGGGACAGAAGTACGACACGACCACGGAGTTCAGATTCTCCGCTAAGTAAAAACCCTCGTCAGAGGAAACGGTGGGTCACTGATTCCTTCAATGGCGCGCAGGGTAGCTCTCGAACCGCAGTTGAAAAAAACTTCCGTGCGTCCGTATCTTTCGCGCCTCAGCCCGTAATAGGGTAATGAGCGGTATGCCCGAAGAAACGGATGAAGCCTTGCTCGATCTGGCGGGCCGAAGCGAGGCCGCATTCATGCTGTTGTTCGAGCGACATCGAGAAGTGATTTTCCGGGTGGCATATCGCCTGACGAACTCCCTCGCCGCCGCGGAAGACATCACACAGGAGTGCTTTTTGGGGCTCCTTGATGCGCCTGGGCATTTCGACCCAGCCAAAGGCTCGCTGCGCACGTATCTCTATGGGGCTGTCAGAAATCACGCGCGCCGATACCACGGGCGGCGCGATGGTGATGTTGACCTTGACGATACGGAGGTCGACGAAGCGCCGGTGCCGTCCCAGGCGTTTCTGAAGCAGGAGCAATCGGAGGTCATTCGGCAAGCCATTTCCGCGCTCCCGCTGCAGCAGCGCGAGGCACTGATTCTTTTTCAATACGAGGAACTGCCGCTCGAAGAGATAGCGGCTATTTTGGGTATCGATAGTGGAGCCGTGAAATCCCGCTTACACAGGGGACGGGCGAGGCTCAGGCGAATTCTTACCCCGTACTTCGAAGGGAGCAAAACGCGATGAATCCCTCGGACGAAGATCTCGACTGTTTGCTGAAGGCATGGACCATCCCGCCGTCGCCCGGTTCCCTCGAACGGCGAGTACGGCGGGCGTACCGCGACCGCTCTGGTTCCCTGTCGATGTGGATTCGGTGGGTTTCCAGGCTAACGCCGGTGGCGGGTTTGTTCGCGGGCGCCGCGGCAGGAGCCCTTGTGTTTCTTCTGGTGATCGCGGAGGCTTTTCCGCAATCGCTCGCCGGAGTTGCACGCGCGACGTCTCCTTACACGGTGAACTATGAGTTGATCGAGTACAAAGCCGACGGCTCATCGGTGATTCGTGAATACTACACGTCGGCCGGAGGATTGGTTCTGTCGACCGAGTTTCCCGGCGATCCACTGGGAACGGCGGGGCAGCGAATCCTGGATGGGCTGAACCTGATCCTCTATTGGGCCGCAACGCCCGTACGCGAACGGCACGTGGCCCGCAAGCAGGCCAGCATTAACGTACTAAAGGCAAAGGACCCGGAACTGGCTAAGCGTATCGCCGAGAGGGAACGGACCTGTCTGCCCGGAACCCCGTGGACGGGCGTGGGTAACGGCGAGACCATCCTGAATTACGCGACTACAGGGATTCAGAAAGTATGGACGGAAGACGGCAAGGCTGTCCGGTTTACGGAATGGTCGGCCCCGGACCTGCACTGTCTGACTTTGAAATCCACCACAGAGAAAACGTTTGATGACGGCGGACTGCGGCTGGTTTTTGAACAGCGCGCGCTCAAGGTGACGATGAATGCACAGGGGGGCAAGCAGTTTTGACGATTGCCGAAGGTGGGCACTTGCGATTCCTGTCACGATTTGTGTATCAATCGTCCAGCAGACGGCGATGATTCGCGCGCAGTCTCCGGCTGCTGAGGTGCCGAAATGGGAAGTTGCGTCCGTCAGGCGATGTAACAACAATCAGGCTGACGCAGAGCACGGTCCTTCGCCGCTCGCGACTTCCGCAGAGAGGATCCGGCTCTCCTGCTTTGACCTTGCTTACCTCATCCGCGACGCTTACGTTGTGTATGCCGGCGGCCGATTCAACGGCAACAACTATCCAGTCAGTATTGAGCAACTTCCTGGCTGGAGCAACTCGGAGCGTTATACGGTGGAAGCAAAGGCGGAGGGATCGCCCGGTCACGCCATGATGATGGGGCCGATGCTCCAGGCGTTGCTGGCAGACCGTTTTGCGCTGAGGCTTCACTCGGAGACCAGAGATGAACCGGTCTATATTCTCGCTGTGGGAAAGGGTGGCTTCAAGCTGCCGCCGTTTCAGGGGAACTGCACTCCTGTCAGTCCCGTCTTCCCGGACGCGGCGGCCATCCAAAACCGCTGCCCAACGCCGCCAGTGATGAGCCTGGATACTTTTGCCTGGTTACTGGAAAGGCCGCAGCTCAGGTTGCTCGACGCGCCGGTGATCAATAAGACCGGCATCGCCGGATACTTCCAGTTCGACTGGGAACCCTTCCGCACACTGAACCCCCGCGTCGTTCCGCCGGATCAGATCATGGCGTCGGTTTTGACCGCGGTCGAGGATCTGGGCCTGAAGCTGGAAAGAACCAGGAAGCCGCGCCCGCATCTGGTGGTAGACCATGTGGAGCGGCCCTCCGGGAATTGAGGGTCGTCAGGAACCGGTAAAAAGGCCGGCGAAACCATCCCCTCAGAAGGATTCGCCGGCCGTTGAAGCCAGTCGTCGATTTACGCAGGCGCCTACTTGGCGGCGGCGAGGACCGGCTTCCAGGCTCCCGCGGATTGCTGGGCGCGAGCCACAACTTCGGGGGTCAGCTTTGAGACGAGCGCGGCGCGCTGTCTTTCCGAAACCTTCTCCTGATAACGGGCAGCAACATCGGACCAGAAGAGCGCCTGCTCGGCATTCGCTTCAACACCCACGCCGCGTTCATACATCTGGGCCAGCGCGGCTGCGGCCTTGCCATAGCCCTGGTCGGCAGCCTTTCTGCACCAGGCGTACGCCTGGACATCGTCCTTCGCCTCGCCGCCGCGCCCTTTGGCGATCATCTGCGAGAGGTTGTACTGCGCCGGTGCGATGCCTTTCTCTGCCGCGCGGCGGTACCAGACCGCGGCGGCGCGCTCATCGCGCGGAACCCCGAATCCCTCTTCAAACAGCCGTCCCATACCGTAGCCGGCCATGGGATCGCCCTGATCGGCAGCCATCTCATACCAGCGCATGGCCGCCGCGTAATCCTGCTGGACGCCGACGCCCTTCTGGAACATCAGTCCCAACTGGAACTCCGCCTGGCCACTGCCCTTCGCCGCGGCAGACTGAAAAAGCTGCACCGCCTGCGGAATATCCCGCTCAACGCCGAGTCCGCGGAGGTACAGAATGCCCAGATTTGCCTGCGCGTTGGCGTCGCCATTCTTTGCCATAGGAGCCCAGATCTGGTAAGCGGCCACGTAATCGCCCGCTTTGAAGGCAGCCATGCCGGGATGGTCTGCGGTCGCCGGGGCAGCTAAACCGATTGTTGTGAATGCGAGGAAGATTGCGGTCACCGTCAGCGTTTTCATTGTTTCCCCTTTTGTAGTACTGTAAATTTCCGTAAACTACTCTTTACGTTTGCTTACACTACTCTATTTTTTGGCCGAACACAAGCCTCCTGTAAGCATTTGTAAAACCAGTCCGGTAGTAGTAAGAGGGAGGAGTCGGCATTGCGGGATTGGCCGCCCGGGGCCATATGTGTGGCCGCTAACCGAGATCCACCCTGGCCCCAACCCTGTGAACTTCATTGCGCCTTCCCTCGTAATAGTGGGCATGCTGTCTGACAGAAGACAAAGTAAATTCCTCTGCACAATCTTCCTGTCCGCTTTGGCGCTGACGTGCTTCGGTCAGACTTCGCCGGAGACCCCCGCGTTCGATGCCGCTTCCATCCGCGCTTCACAGGGAGGGCGGACAGAAATCGTGACCTCGCCGGGCTCCCTCACGATGCGAAAGATCGACGCGCTCTCCCTGGTGAGCTGGGCATACGACATTGCACATCTTCAGGTGTCCGGTCCGGACTGGCTGCCCCGGACCTCTTTCGATATCGTGGCGAAATCGGAGAAGGGTGGCGATGACGATCATCTGCGGCTGATGCTGCGAGGGCTTCTGGCCGACCGCTTTGGATTTAAGGCGCACTTCGAACAGAAAGAGATGCAGGCCTACGTTCTTACGCTGATGAAAGACGGGCCGAAATTTAAAGAATCCACCGACGAGGGGCAGCCGGAATTCACGAATAGCGGACGCGGGATGCTGGTCGCCCACCGGGCAACCATGGAGGCTCTGGCGGATAAACTTTCCGAGCCGCTGCGGAGCCCTGTGGTCGATCAGACGGGACTCAAGGGCAAATACGAGATTCGCATCGATGTCACCGGCTTCCTGCAGGCGGGCGGAGACCACGGTCCCTCGCCGGACGATATCTTGTCGATCCTGTTCAACGCGATCCCGGCGCAACTTGGCGTAAAGCTCGAATCGAAAAAGGAAAACGTGAAGCTTCTCGTGATCGATCACATGGACGAAAAGCCCACGGATAACTGATTCAGCGGCCGGACGAGCCGAAGCCGCCTTCGCCGCGGCGTGAGTCGGAGAGCTCGTCCTGTTCCACCCATTCGACGGCTTCATAGCGCGCGATCACCATTTGCGCAATGCGGTCGCCGGGATGGATTTCAAATGCCTCGCGGCCGAGGTTCTGCAGGATGACGCGGATTTCCCCGCGATAGCCGGGATCGATCGTCGCCGGGCTGTTCGGCAGCGTGATGGAATGCTTGAGCGCAAGCCCGCTGCGGGGGCGAATCTGTGCTTCGAAACCGGCCGGCAGCTCGATCGCGAGGCCCGTCGGTACGAGTTTCGTCTCTTGCGGCGCAAGAGTAACTGCTTCCACGGCGTGCAGGTCCATGCCGGCGTCTTCTTCGGGGCCGTGGGCATAGCGGGGAACGATGGCGCCGCTGTGCAACCGGACAATTCTGAGACAGCGTTTTATTAGGTCGTTACGTCTTACCGATTCGTATTTGGAGTGATTCTGCCTCGCTGCTCCCGGTCGATCCCGAATGGCGTCGTTCCCACCAGAGTTGTCGACAGGCTCAGGAAAAAGAAAAATCTGAGCCGCGTCGGTATTCCTTTTCTTTTGCCGTCGGAGAGCAGTCATCGACCTACTACAAGCTATTTTAGACGTGCTCATTAGGATTGCTTGTGGAAGACACGTTGAAAACTCTCTGAATGTCCACTACTAAACACGTACAGATGAAGCATTTCCTCCGCATTCGCAGAGCATTTTCCACTGGAAATGTTGGCGACTCGCGTTGTCGTTCTGACTTCACAGGTTTCGAAAGAGATGAGGCGTGATCGATTATGATAACCGTTTGACCCAAAGAGTCCTCACAATTGCGCCGCTGCCGCCCGAAAAGAGCGCGTACGCGCTGGCGCGTTACAGCCGCTCCGCCGATTCGATCCGGCAATCGATCGAATGGGTGAAGACCCATAACTCGCAGCAGTTCCTCGAGAGCTTCTATTTCCAGTACGGCCATCAGTCGATTGCCGACCTGGGCCACACGGCTCTTTGCTTCGAGGGCGTGAGCGAGCTCGCGGCCAGCGAAATTGAGGACGAAGTGCTGTGGGATGGCCAGGCGAAGTCTTCGCGCTATCAGGATTTTTCGAAAGGCGGCTTCATCACGCCGCCTGAGTTCAGTGAGGCGCAGGCCGCGGAATACCGCGCCACCGGCGACGCGCTGATCACGGCTTACAAAGAGATTCACGCGCGCGTGGATGCGCATCTGCGGGAGAAACTGTCGCGGCCGGAAGAGATGAAACCCGAGGCGTATGCGCGCAATATCGCGGCGCGCGCGTTCGACGTGGCGCGCTACTGTCTTTTCTGGGGCATCCCGACCAACGTGGGGCAGGTGACGAGCATCCGCACGCTCGAAAAGCAAATCAAGCGGCTGCGCGTTTCGGAATTCGCGGAAGTCCGCGAGCTGGGGCAGGAGATTGCGGAAGCCTGCGCCGCGCCGCCCGGGTGCGTCTGGGACGATGCGATCGCCGATCCGATTGCGCCAACGCTCGCGCGGCATGCCGAACCCGACGTATACATCCGGCAATCGTATACCGATCTGGAGGCATGGTCCAAGGAGAATCTGACAATACCGGAGCACACCGCCCCTCGGGTGGATCTGCTGAAACCCGATGACGTGCTGACCGAGATTGCGGCGACACTGCTCTATCCGGTTTGCTCGCATTCCTTCCGTGCGCTCTATACAGAGATGCGCGGCTGGAGCGCGGCGCGGCGCGGCGAAGTGCTCGATGTGGCGCTGCGCTCGCGCGGCTCTCGCGACGATTTTCTGCGCGGCTTCCGCGGCGGCCAGTACTGCTTCGACATGCTGATCGACATTGGAGCCTGGCGCGACATGCATCGTCATCGGCGCTGCCATCAATACCGGCAGACGTATTCGGGCGAGCACGGCTACGACTCGCCCGCGATACTCGCGGAGGCAGGCGCGCAGAATATTTATGACTCCGTTATGGCCCGGACCTTCGCCGCCATGCGGAGCCTGCCGGATCCAGGACGGCAATACCTGCTGCCATTCGGCGCCCGATCGCGTTTCCTTTTTAAGATGGATTTCGCGGAAGTGGAGTATATTGCGCGCGTTCGCAGCGGCGTGAAGGGCCATTTCAGCTATCGCGACGTGGCGTGGCAGATGAAACAGCGTGTGGATGAGCTCGAACCGGAGCTCGGACGGCTGCTGCATGCCACGCCGCCGTGGGTGGAAGATCCCCTCAAACGCTGAAACGCGATTTTTACGGATCTTCGCCGGGGGCGTCGTCGTATGGAACAATATGACAATGCCCCGAGCTGCCGTGATTGCCGCCATCGCAGCGGCGATCCCCGTCTTTTCTCTTGCGCAGGCCCAACCTCAACGAATGGAGTTTGAGGCTGCCTCCGTCCGGCCAACTCCTGCTATCGAAGCCGGTGTCAAAATTGGCATGCATGCGGATGGCGCGCAGGTGCGGTTCGATTTTTTGTCGCTGCGCGACCTGACGCGCATCGCCTGGCAGGTGAAGGATTATCAGGTTCTTGGGCCGGACTGGATTGCTTCGGAGCGATACACAGTCACGGCCAAGGTGCCCGAGGGAAATTTCACCGAAGATCAGAAGCGTGAGATGCTGCAGAATTTCCTGATTGAACGCTTTGGCCTGAAGTATCACAACGAGAAGAAAGAGTTCGCGGTGTACGCGCTGGAGCAGGGCAAGAACGGCATCAAAATGCAGGAAACGCCGCCCGACGCGAACGGCGAAGCGGCTCCTCCTCCCAAGGGCATCAACATCAGCGCCAGTGGCAGCGAGAGAGGCGTGTTCGTCGATCTTGGCGGGGGCGCCTATTTCACATTCACGGATAACAAGTTTGTAGGTCACAAAATCACGGTGCCGCGCATTGTCGACAGTCTGGCGATGTATCTGGATAAGCCCCTGGTCGATCAGACCGGTCTGCCCGCCGACAAAACGTATGACCTGACGCTCGCGATTACACCGGACGACTATCGGGTAATGCTGATCCGTTCGGCAATTCACGCCGGCATTCAACTGCCGCCCCAGGCGCTGCAACTGGCGGATGGTTCGATCGACTCCTTCTACACTGCGCTCGATACCGCCGGTCTGAAACTGGAATCGAAGCGTGCGCCGATCGACGTCATTGTGGTCGATTCGGCCAACAAGACGCCGTCTGATAATTAAGTTCCACGAATCGTTCCTTTCGGTTGGCGCATCGGAAGGACATGCCCAACACGAAAGCCTTCGCTGCGCCTGCAGCCAAAGCGCCCCTTGCGCCTTTTTCTTTCGATCGCCGCGCGCCCGGCGACCATGATGTTGCGATCGGGATCCGATTTTGTGGTATTTGCCACACCGATATTCACCAGACCCGCGATGAATGGGGTGAAGGCATGTATCCGATGGTGCCTGGGCACGAAATCGCCGGTGTTGTGACGGCCGTGGGCCCGAAGGTGAAGAAATTCAAGGTTGGCGATCACGTCGGCGTTGGCTGCTTCGTCGATTCCTGCCGCACCTGTACGGAGTGTAAGAAAGGCGAAGAGCAGTATTGCTCGGTGGGCACAGTTTTCACTTACGCCAGTAAGGATAAAGAAGGGCGGCCGACATACGGCGGCTATTCCGACAAGATCGTGGTCGATGAAAATTACGTGCTGCGCATTCCGGATAATCTCCCGCTCGATGGCGCGGCGCCGTTGATGTGCGCGGGCATCACTCTGTTCTCACCACTGAAGCACTGGGGCGCGGGGCCAGGCAGGAAAGTCGGGATCATTGGTCTGGGCGGTCTCGGTCACATGGGCGTGAAAATCGCGCACGCGATGGGCGCGGAAGTGACCGTGTTCAGCCAATCGTTGAAGAAGCAGGAGGACGGCAAACGTCTGGGCGCGGATCATTTTTATGCGACGTCCGATCCGGAGACGTTCGAAAAGCTCAAGGGGCAATTCGACCTGATCGTCAACACCGTGCCGGCGGCGAACAACTGGGATCAGTTTGTGAACCTGCTGGCGACCGACGGTTCGCTCGTCATGGTTGGCGTGCCGGATGACGCGGTGCCTCTGAACGGGTTCCCGCTGATTGCGAAGCGCCGGTCGGTGGCAGGCTCGATGATCGGCGGCATCGCCGAGACGCAGGAGATGCTCGATTTCTGCGGGAAGCACAACATCGCGAGCGACATTGAGGTCGTCCCGGTCCAGAAGGTGAATGAAGCCTTCGAGCGCGTGGTGCGCGGCGATGTCCGCTACCGGTTCGTGATCGACTGCGCGACGCTCGAGTAAACGCTACTTCAACGTTTTCTTCATCCAGTCGATGATCCAGTTCTGGGTGGCATTTGTCAGCCGCGTGTAATCCCAGGGTTCGTACAGCCCCAGGTTGTCCCCGGCGTTTTCCAGCGTGTAGACCCTGCGCGCCTGCTCGACGGCCGTGTGAACGTCCGCCGGGGTGCCATCGCGATCGAGCTGCGGCTCCACAATCAGCGCGGGCCGCGGCGCAATCGTCGCGATCAGCTCGTTGAAATCGTAAGGAAGCTGCTGCTCGTGGCCGATGAAGAATCCAAGCCGCGGCATCATTGGATGTATTTCGCTGTAACGAGCAATACCGCCCGTGCCCTTCGAAGCGGTATCGGTCCGCATCGGGGTGAAGCCTGAAATCGAAACCACGCCCTTCACGCGCGGATCGAGAGCGGCGCTATACAGTCCGACCATTCCGCCCATCGAATAACCGAAGAGCGAAATCTTCGACCCATCGACCATCGAATCTTTTTCGAGCGCATCGATCGCCCCGTGCACGTCTTCCACCATGCGGCCCATCTTCGACCAGTGCGGATAGCGGTCGTAGAAAGGTCCGGTTTCCGCCATGCGGGAGCCGAAGCCGCTCTGATCGTAGGCAAAGACCGCGTAACCGGCCTGCGTGAGCGCAAGGATCGGATGCAGATCCGAACGGTAGACCCACATGTAACCGAGCGGATAGCTGAAGCCGTGCAGGAAAATCACTGTCGGCAGCTTCGTATTCGGCGGCGTGTTGGAGGGATAGTAGAGATCGCCGCGCACGTTATAGCCGAACGAAATGCTGCGCGATGTCACCTGGCTCGCCTGCGGCTGCAGCCAGCCGTACGACGTGCCTCCCTGCTGGATCACCCACTGTACGAGATCCGGCGCAAGCTGTCCGGGATTGCCGCTGCGTCCGGGCGGCGGCGCGCCGCGCCCTCCGCGTCCGCTGGCAGCACCCGGACGGCCCGGACCGCGGCCGAATGCGCCGCGTGCGACGGGTGGCATCAGCAGCGGCTCATCGCCCAGCATCCAGTCGATCGACTTGCGGATACCGTCGGCCTTCGTTTGCCAATCCGTCAACGACGACACGCTCGCGAGAATCGCGTTTGCCGCCTGGCGCGGATATTTCAACAGGTCCACGGTCTCTTTGCTGTTCGTGCGCCACTTGTTAAGATCCCAGGGGAACAGCAGATGGTTGTCCCAGGTGCGAGTGGAGCGGCCGAACTGGATATCGAGCCAGTCGAGGCAGGCTTCCTGATCGTTCGCGCCGTGGAAGCCGGGCACGCGCAGGATGCCGAGCCGATTGGGCACGCCCAGCAGCTTGTAAACTTTCAGGGCCGAATAATAAGCCTGTTCGTCGCCCCACGTGTTAGAAACCTGATCGTTGAGTCCGTACTCGATGAGCACGGCGCGCGGCGCGATCCAGGCGATCAGCAGATTGCCATCGATGGGCAGGCGGTCTTCGCGGCCGGAGAAAAAGCGCAGGCGCGGAATGAACCACGTGGGAAAAGAACGTGTGGTGGTTTCGATGCTTTCGCCGGCGTTGCGCTCGCCAGCCAGGCGCCACGGCACCACGCCGCCCACGCCGGTGCTGGCGGGAATGACGGCGGAGATGCGCTCATCGAGCGCGGCGCCGAATGCCGCCATTTTGCCATCGCGCGAATAGCCGAACAGCGCGATTTTCTTCATATCCACCTGCGGCATTGTGGCGAGATAATCGACCACCATGCCGGCCGCCCAGCCGCGGCGCGGCAGCAGCGCGAAATCGTAGTTGGGATAGAGATCGGCGAGCGCGGCGGCATCATCCGTGGCGTCGTTGGCGGCGAAGCCAGCCGAAATATAACCGCGGCGCAGGGCATCGGGCCATCCAGTCAGACCCGCCGACATCAGGACGGGAAACGGTCCTTTGCCATCGGGAATCGTCAGCCGCACCCGCATCGTGCCCTTGCCGCCCGGACCGAATTCGAGCCGTACGTTGCGGACGATGTAGCCGTTCCCCTTCGTTTCGTCGAGGACGACGGCGCGGTCCAGCTTCGGCCGCGGCGGCATCGTGCCCGACTGATATTTGGCGAACAGCTTCGCGATCTCGGCGCGCCGCGCTGCAAATTCGGCAGGCGTGCGCACGGGGCGGCCGTCGAGGAATTTGAGCGGGTCCGGCAGCTCATTCTGACGCGGCAGCGCATCGAAATCGGGCGGCAATTCGCCGGTCTTCTGCTGCCAGGCGTCGAAGCTGGGAACCTTCGGGATGATGGTTTCGAGCTTCTGGAGATATTGGCGGCGTTCCTCCTGGGTCATGGCCCGCAGACCGGGAAGAGCGGCAAGCGCAAGCAGCGCAGTCAGGACGAGACGTCGGGACATCGGAAGGCTCCTGAAATTCGGTTGACTCTGAATGATATCAAGGTCTGAAATGTTAGCTGTTTCAACTGGTCAGGATCACGCACCTGGGCTCCGCTGGCGGCGTTCGCACGACCAGGCACACGCCAGACGTTGACATCAGCGGAGCATGTCGTCGAAGTCGAAGCCGGAAAGGTCAAGCTTCTTCGTGTGTTTGAGATGAATCAGGGGGAACGGCCGCCGCACGGGCGCATTGCAGCAGAGCTTTCGGCAAGTCAATCGTGATCCGCATGTTGTCCACTTTAGCGCAGAGGGGCGGAAAAGTCCGAGCGCCCATACCCCACCGCGCAGGCATCCCGAACTCCCAATTGTGGTTTACTAATTAGCATGTATAAGCTGCCTCTTCTGGCTCTCGCGGCCCTGCTGCCGCTGGCCGCACAGGTCAAAATCACGCAGGCTCAGAATCAGATCACCGTCGATATCGACGGCAAGCCGTACACCACTTTCTTCTACGGCGACGATGTTGCCAAGCCCTACCTTTCGCCCCTGCGCGGACCTTCGGGCGTGGTGGTCACGCGCGGCTTTCCCATGGAAAAGATTGACGGCGAGTCGACTGACCATCCACATCAGCGCTCCGTCTGGTTCGCGCACTCGAAGGTGAACGGCATCGACTACTGGAACAACGAGTTCAGCTATAAGCAGCCGAACCTGGGCCATATCTTCGTGAAGAAAATCAATAAAGTACAGAGCGGCGCGAAAACCGGCGAGATCGATGAGACGTCGGAATGGAAGCAGCCCGATGGCAAAGTGGTGCTGCTTGAGGACCGTAAGATGGTTTTCCACGCGGGCGGCCCGAATCGCGTGGTGGATTTCGATTTCACGCTGACCGCGCAGGACACCGTTACTTTCCAGGATGAGAAAGACGGCGTCTTCGGTATTCGTCTGGCATCTGAGCTGGAGGAGCCGAACGCGCCCGGCACGAAATCGCAGCCCACGGTCCCGACCCGCACCGGTGTGATGACCTGCGCCGACGGCAAGACCACCGAAAAGAACTGCTGGGGCACGCGCGCCAACTGGATGGACTTTTCCGGCACCGTGCATGGCGAAAAGGTCGGTCTCGCGATCTTTGACAATCCGGCGAATCCCGGCCATCCCACCTACTGGCACGCGCGCGGCTACGGCCTGTTCGCTGCTAACATTTTCGGCCGCAGTGCGTTCACTCATAAGAAGGAGCCGGATGGCTCCGTTACGCTGAAGCCCGGCGAGAAGATGCGGTTCCGCTATCGGGTCGTGATTCATCCCGGCACTCCAGCGGACGCGAAGCTGGACGATTTGTACAAGGCTTACGCAGCCGGAAAGTAGTTCCCCATGCTCAAACGTATTTCGCTCGCCGCCATTCTGCTGGCATTCGTGGCCGCCGCGCAGACGCTGCCTTCCGGGGTGACGAAGGGTCCTTCGATGGCGGGAATCACGGAATACGCTTTCCCGAACGGCCTCCGTGTGCTTCTGCTGCCCGATTCTTCGAGCACGAAGGTTTCCGTCAATATGGTGTACCTGGTCGGCTCTCGCCATGAAGGTTATGGCGAGACCGGCATGGCGCACCTGCTGGAGCACATGAACTTCATCCTCTCGAAGGATGGCCGCAGCATCAAGAAGGAACTGACCGACCATGGCGCCCAGTGGAACGGCACTACGGACGTCGATCGCACCAACTACTTCGAAACCGTCAGCGCGTCGGACGACAACCTGAAGTGGGCGCTTAGTCTCGAGGCCACCCGCATGGTGAATATGCGGATCGAAAAGCCATTGCTCGATACCGAGATGACCGTTGTGCGCAACGAATTCGAGAGCGGTGAGAACAATCCGGTGCGGATTCTCGATGAGCGCGTTTCTTCCACAGCGTACCTGTGGCACAACTACGGCAAGTCGACGATCGGGTCACTTGCCGATATCGAGCGGGTGCCGATCGACCGGCTGGAAGCGTTTTATAAGAAGTACTACCAGCCTGACAATGCAGTGCTGGTGATCGGCGGGCAGATCGATCCGGCGAAGACGCTCCAGATGGTGGCGGCGTCGGTGGGTGCGATTCCGCGCCCGGAGCGCAAGCTCGATCAGACCTATACCGTCGAGCCGCCGCAGGATGGCGAGCGCACCGTGGAACTGCGCCGCGTCGGCAACGGCAAGAACATCATCATGGCGTATCACGGGCCGTCGATGGCGAATCCCGACGCGGCGATTCTCGAAGTTGCATCCGGCATTATGGATGGACCCAACGGCACCGGCCGTCTCTACAAGGCGCTGGTCGATAACAAGAAGGCGATGTCGGCGACGATGTCGGTATCCGAGCCGCACGATCCGGGCCTGATTGAATTCAGCGCCCGCCTCAGCAATGATCAGGATCTGGACGATGTGAAGAAGACCATGCTCCAGACCATCTCCGGACTGGTCACCGAGCCGCCCACCAAAGAGGAAGTCGACCGCGCGAAGGAGCGCATCATCCAGCGCATGGATCGCGAGTTTTCGAACTCGCAGGCGATGGCGGTCAACGTCCTGACCGAAGTGGTAGCGGATGGCGACTGGCGCCTGCTGTTCACGAACTACCAGGAGATCAAATCGGCCACCCCGGAAGACATTGTGCGGGTGGCGAAGCTTTATCTGAAGGATTCCAATCGCACGGTAGGAGTGTTCATTCCGGTCGATAAAACGCCCGATCGCACGGTGGTGCCGGATGCGCCGCCGATGGAGAAGCTTCTCACTGACTACAAGCCGAATGTCACGGTGGCGGAAGGCGAGGTGCTCGATCCCACGCCGGCCGCTGTAGAGAAGCGCATCATTCGCACACAGCTTCCCGGCAGCATCCGGCTGGCGCTGCTGCCCAAGGCGACGCGCGGCAATCTGGTGGATCTCAGCCTGACGCTGCGGTTCGGCGATGAGAAGTCGCTGAACGGAAAGTATGCGGCCGCGGAGCTGGCCGGTGCGCTGCTGATGCGCGGCACCAGCACGATGAACCGGCAGCAGATTGCCGATGCGATGCAGAAGCTGAATGCGACGATCAATGTCGGCCGCGGCGGGGGCAGGGGAGCGGGCGGCGCGCTCGCGGCAGTCTCCGGCTCCATCCGCACAACGTCGGAAAATCTGATCCCGGCCATGCGGCTTATGGCGCAAATCCTGAAAGATCCGGCGTTTCCCGAAACGGATTTCGAGCAGATCCGGCAGCAGATGATTACGGCGATTGAACGGGGCCGCACGGAACCGAACATTCTCGCCAGCCAGGCACTGCAGGCGAACATCAGTCCGTTTCCGCGCACCGATGTGCGGCATCCGCGCAGCATCGACGAGCAGATTGAGGACCTGAAGAAGGTCACGCTGGATGACGTGAAGGCGTTCTATAAGGATTTCTACGGGGCCTCGAATGGCTACCTGGTAGCGGTCGGAGCGATGAAGACCGAGGACGTCCAGAAGGCCGCCGCCGATCTTTTCGGAAGCTGGAAGAGCCCTGCCGCCTATACACGAATTGATTCGAAGTATCTGCCGGTGACGCCGGTCGATCAGAAGATCGAGACGCCGGATAAAGAGAATGCCTATTTCTACGCCGCGTGGCGCCTGCGGATGCACGACACCGATCCGGACTATGCGGCGATGGTGCTCGCGAATTACATGATGGGCGGCGATATTACGTCGCGCTGGCCCGATCGCATTCGCAACAAAGAAGGGCTAAGCTACGGAGCGAACAGCTCGTACTCGGCTCCGTTCGATGGCGACGCGGCGATTCTTTCGGTCGGCGTCATCAGCAATCCGAAAAATTCGCCGAAGGTAGAAGCGAGCTTCCGCGACGAATTGAAAAAGACGCTGGCGGATGGCTTCACCCAGCAGGAGCTCGACGTGGCGAAGAAGGCGTATCGTGACGCGCGGGTTCTGGCCCGATCCGGCGACACGAATATCCTGGGACTGATCCTGGCCCGCGAAGATCAGGACCGCACGCTCGATTGGGACACCCAGATGGATTCGAAACTGGCGGCTCTGACCCTCGATCAGGTGAATGCCGCGTTCCGGAAACACATTACGAGCGCGGTGTCTGTGGTTCAGGCGGGCGATTTCAGCAAGGCCGGCGTTTACCAGTAAATGTAAACATCTGTCTTCGTTAATCCCGGTGGGGCGATTTTCCGCTAAGATTGGAGCGAAACCAGGATGAGGCTGGATATCGCCAATCGCTTCGCCGCCGCCGTGATCATGCTGGCGTCCGCCTCCTGCATGGCGGCCGTTCCTCCCGATCCCGCCACCGGAACCGCGGACCAGTTTTTCGGCCCGGACAAGGTCTACACCATCCACCTCATCCTGTCGGCGGATGAGTACCAGAAGCTGGAACCGGCCGGTCCGTCGATGGCGCGTCCCGGGGTCTCAGGCGACGACCGTTATCCCACTTCAACTGCCATTCTCGAATTCGAGGGAAAGCGCTGGGGGCAGATCAATCTTCGCTACAAGGGCAATTCCAGTTACCGTTCCGGCGGCTCACTGAAACGGCCGGTCAAAATGGAATTCGACCGCGCATTCTTCGGGATGTCGAAGATCAACCTCAATAACAACGCGATGGACCAGAGCCAGATGCGCGAAGCGCTGGGCTATGACGTCTTCCGCCGTGAAGGCGTACCCGCGGCGCGCACGGCATTCGCAAAGGTTTATCTCACCGTCAAGGGAACGTATGACAACCAGTACGCCGGGCTCTACACGGTCGTCGAGCAGATTGATCAGACGTTTTTTAAGGACCGCTTCGGAAAGAAAACCGGCGTGGTTCTGAAGCCCGAAAGTCTCCATGGCATGCCCTATTTCGGTGACGAATGGGATTCCTATGTTGTGCCGTACGGAGCGAAATCCAGCGCGAAGATCGATCCCGCGGCGGCGAAGCGCTTCATCGAATTCACGAAGTTTGTGAAGGAGGCTTCCGATGAAGATTTCGCGAAGCAGATCGCGGACTATGTGGATGTCGATGAGTTCCTGCACTTCCTCGCGGTGGAAGTGATGACCGTGAACCTCGATAGCCCCCTCGGCTTCAGCCACAATTACTACATCACGCTGAATCCCAAAAATCAGAAGGTCGTCTGGATTCCCTGGGATCTGAATCTGGCGTTCGGCGGGTTTGGCGGCGGCCGCGGGCGCGGTGGCAGCTACCCGCAGCAGGATCTCAGCATCAATAATCCTTCGCAGAAGGGCCAGTTTCCGCTGGCCGACCGGATTCTCGCCGTGCCGGCGCTGCTGAAACAGTATGACGAGATCGTTCGCATTCTGATCACGAAGAATTTCACTGTGGAACGGCTGTCGGCGGAGATGAAATTGATGGAAGATGCAATCAGCGGCGCACTGAAGGACGATCGTTCCGTCTCGGCTGCCCAGTTTAAGCGCAACATGAGTGCTGACCCCTCCACGATCGCCGTGAGCGATTCGGCCCAGCCGGAGCCGGACAATTTCGGCGGTTTTGGCCGGGGCTTCGGACGCGGCATGGGCGGTCCGCCGCTGCGGCAGTTTATCGCCCTGCGGGTAGAGTCCGCCCGGGAGCAGCTGGACGGCAAGCGCGAAGGCTTTACCGCGCCCGGCCGGGGAGGGCGCGGCGGTGGACGGGGCGGATTCTTTCCTCCTCCGCCCGGCGGACCGTTCTAATTCCCGGACTGCTTCTTCAGCTCTGACCGAAACGCCTGCTCACGCTCAGCAACGTACGCTTTGTATCCCGCCGGATCGATAAACGGATTCGCACCGCCCGCCTGCAGCTTCGGATACTTCGCCAGCAGCCCATAATAATCGCCATGCGCGCCGAGGAAGATATCGCACGGCAGCGACTTCAGCACACGGAACGTCGTCTCATAATCCTTCGCGATCTCCGGATAGCGCGCGTTGTTCACCAGCTTGTATCCCGCATTCACGTTCGGGCTGCCGATGATCACCACGTTGTACCTCTTCCCTTTGTCCGTCGTCTGGAAGGTCCAGGTGGTGCAGCCCTTCGTGTGTCCCGGCGTTTTGTGCGCCGTCAGCGTCATGTTGCCGAGCTTCACCGTATCGCCATCATGCAGCACCCGATCGACCTTCGCCGGCGGATACATTGTGTTGGGCTGATTCCAGTACTGGAAATCTTCCTTGCCGCCGCTTTGGACCACTGGCACGTCCGAATCCATCACCATGTATTGAGCGCCAGTGGCTTTTTTCAGCGCCGCGCTGCCGGCATCGTGATCCCAGTGCGCGTGGCTGATCAGCAGAATCTTCGTATCGCCGAATTTGAACCCCAGCTTCTCCACGCTCGCCTTGATCATCGGCACTGAGCTTTCGAGACTGCTGTTGATGATGATGTTCCCCTGCGGTGTCGTGATCAGGTATGACGCCAGGCCCTTGCTGCCGACGTAGTACAGATTGTCCGCAATCTTATGCGGCGGAAACGGCGCGGTCCAGTCGGGACTCTGCGCCCACAGCCCGCCGGCAAGCGCCAGCAGTAAAAGAATTCTCATTTTCATATCAGCTCTTCTCCAGCACACTATTTTTGCGCCCGAACACCGCATAGATTACCAGCCCTACGGCCAGCCAGATGACAAACCGCAGCCACGTCAGCAGCGGCAGCGCCAGCATCAGCACCAGGCAAAACACAATCGAAATCACTGGCATCACCGGACACCACGGCACCCGGAACGAGCGCGGGCGCTCCGGCTGCGTCTTTCGCAGCACCAGCACGCCCGCCGAAACCACGATGAACGCGAAGAGCGTTCCGATATTCGCCAGATCGGCGAATGTGTCGATGTCCCAGATCCCTGCCGGAATTCCCACCACCAGTCCCGCGATCCAGGTGCTCACATGCGGCGTTTCGAACTTCGGATGCACCTTCGAGAACAGCTTCGGCAGCAGCCCATCGCGCGACATCGCAAACCAGATGCGCGCCTGCCCGTACTGAAACACGAGCAGCGAAGACACCATCCCGACCAGCGCCCCGACGGTCACCCAGCCGCGAATCCGGTTCATCCCGAGATGCCTCAGCGCGTCGGCCACCGGCGCGTCCGTGTTCAGAGTCGACCAGTGCGCAATTCCCGTCAGCACCAGCGCCACGGAAATATATAACGCCGCGCAGACTACCAGCGTCGCAATGATGCCGATCGGCATATCGCGCTGCGGATTGCGGCATTCCTCGGCCGCGGTCGAAACCGAATCGAATCCAATGTAGGTGAAGAAGACGATGGCGGCCCCCGTCAGCAGACCCGAAAATCCGTTCGGCAGAAACGGATGCCAGTTGGCTGTATTGACCGCGTGCGCCGCGCCCACCACGAAAATCAGAATGGCCGCGATCTTAATCGCCACCATCGCATTGTTCGCGTTCGCGCTTTCGCGGATGCCGCGCACCAGCAGCCAGGTGAGCACCAGCAGCACCACGAGCGCCATCACATTGAAGTAACTCCCGCTCGGAACACCGCCCGGTCCGATTGGCGACTTCGCAATCGCAGCCGGCAGATGGAGATGCAGCACGTTATCGAGAAAATCGTTGAAGTAATTCGAGAACCCCACCGCCACCGCCATGTTGGAGACAGCGTATTCGAGGATCAGGTCCCACCCGATGATCCACGCGAAAATCTCCCCCAGCGTGGCATATGCGTAGGTATACGCGCTGCCCGCCACGGGAATCATCGACGCCAGTTCCGCGTAGCAAAGCGCGGCGAAACCGCATACGAGCGCGGTCACCAGAAATGAAAGGGAAATGCCAGGCCCCGCGCCCAGCCGTCCGATGGTGGAAACGGCGTTGCCGCCGTTCAGCATCAGATCGAGAATCGGCGCGTTGAGTACGGACTTAAACTGCAGTTGCTGCCCGGCCGCCGCCGTGCCGGTCAGAATAAAAATTCCGGAGCCGATCACGGCCCCGACGCCCAGCCCGATCAGGCTCCACGGACCCAGCGTCTTGCGCAATCGCCGCTCCGGAGATTCCGAAGCGGCGATCAGCGCATCGATTCCGCGGGTGCGCAGCAGCCTGTTCAAGACCGGCTACCGCTTGCGAACCTGCTGGCCCTTGGGGATCTGCTTGACCTTTTTCTTCATCGAGCCGCGCGCCACCGTGGAGGCCCGTTTCGCCTTTGGAGCCGCCTTCTTGCGGGCCGTGCGCTTCAGCTTCTTACGTTCGTCCTTCGATTCAATTTTCTTCGTATTCATCGTGTCTCTTATAGTCAGACCTTCGTGAGGCCCGCATATTTCTCCACTAGCTTCTTTAATCCGCCGCGATCGAAAGCGACAATGATCTTCGCATCCGCGCCATCGCCTTCCCGGCGGACGATGGTCCCTCTCCCATATTTGGGGTGCTCTACTACTGTACCTGTTGCCGCAGGGCGTTTGGGAGCCGGGGGTGCGGCGGGCATGGCCGCGCGCGGTTTCGGCGGCGGAACCGTCTGGGCCCGCCGCTGGATCGAGGGCTCCTCCCACGGTGGCCTGGCAGTGTCTTCCGTTTGCGGAAACAATCCGCCCTGCCGACTTTCCGGACGCCTGGCAGGAGCAGGCGGCGGAGCAGGAGGCGCCGGTTTCGGCGGCGGAGGCGGCACGTTCGCGGCGGGACCGCCGAATCCGCGCACCGGCACATTCATGCCGCGCTGCCGGAAGAATTCCGATACGTTTTCGAGTGAGTTGTATGTCTTGCCCGTGTAGAGGTTGCGCCGCGATTCCTGCCGCACCGTCGAGCGTTCGGCCATCAAATCCACCTGCGCGGAGGAATCGACCATATCATCGTCATCCTCCGGCACGCCGAGCTGGATCACCAGCTGCGATGGGATTTCTTTCAGAAAACGTGACGGCAGGCTGCGCTGCTGTTCGCCGCCGCCGAATTTGCGCCGGTACCGCGCCCAACTGATAATCAGCCGCTTCTCCGCCCGCGTCATTCCGACATAGCAGAGCCGGCGCTCTTCTTCCATCGCCGCTTCGCTCAGCAGCGAGCGGCTATGCGGAAACAGACCCTCTTCCATACCGGCGAGAAACACCACGGGGAACTCCAGCCCCTTGGCGTTGTGCAGCGTCATCAGAGTGATCTGCGATTGCTCGTCGATGGCATCGGTCTGCGCCACGAGCGCCGCGTGATCCAGAAACTCTTCCGCCGTCTCGCCCCGTTCCACGGCTTCGCGCGCGGCATTCTTCAGTTCGTTGAGGTTTTCGAGCCGCGCCTGGGCTTCGGGCGTGTTGTCCTGCTCCAGCATCGCGCGGTAGCCGGTGCGCTCTTCGATAAAGTTCAGCGCTTCATGCAGCGGCAGCGTCCTCACGGCTTCCGCCAGATCCTCCACCTGCAACCGGAAGGCGTTGATGGCCGAGTGGGCGCGCGTCCCGAACTGTTTCTCGTCGAACAGCGTCATGATCGCGTCCCACAGGCTCAGTCCGTTCTTCGCCGCGTACTCCTCCGCCTGATCGACGGTCGATTTCCCGATGCCCCGCGCCGGCGTATTGATAATGCGTCCGAGCGCTACCGAATCGGTCTGGATCTGCGCGAACTTCAGGTATGCCAGAATGTCCTTCACTTCGGCGCGCTGGTAGTAGCTGATACCGCCCACCACGTTGTACTTCAGGCTGTAGCGGCGCATCGCTTCTTCCACCTGCCGCGATTGCGAATTCGTCCGGTAGAGCACGGCGACACGGCGGTCCGGATACTGCCGCAGAATTTTTTTGATCGTGTCCGCGATGAACAGCGCCTCGTTTTCGGCATCCTGCGCCGGGTAGATGGTGATCTGATCGCCTTCGTCGGCTTCAGTCCAGAGCCACTTGCCCTTGCGCTCCTGGTTATTCGAAATCACCACGCTCGCCGCTTCCAGAATGTTTTTGGTCGAGCGATAGTTCTGTTCCAGCCGGATGGTCTTCGCGTTCGGAAAATCCTTTTCGAAATCGAGGATGTTGTGGATGTCGGCCCCGCGCCAGCTATAGATCGACTGGTCCTCGTCGCCCACCACGCAGACGTTATCGTGCCGCCGCGTCAGCAGCCGCATCAGGTCGTACTGGCTGCGGTTGGTGTCCTGATATTCGTCGATCATCAGATAACTGATGCGCCGGTTCCAGGCGTCGCGGGTGGCTTCATCGTGCGCCAGCAGCCGCACGGTTTCGAGCAGCAGATCGTCGAAGTCGAGAGCATTCGCCTGCCGCAGAGCCTTCTCGTATTCCTCATACACCGCGGCGATGCGCGTGATCCGGGGATCCGTCGCGCGCCCGTAGAGATCCTGTGGGCTTTCCTTCACGTTTTTCGACTGGCTGATCTGGGAAAGCGCCGTGCGGTGGGGAATCTGCTTTTCATCGAGCCCCATCCGCTTGTAAGCCGCTTTCACGATCGAAAGCTGATCATCGTCGTCGTAAATCGAAAACGTGCGCGTGAACCCCGGGCGGATCTGCGCCAGCGCATCGCCATCGCGCCGCAGCAGCCGCACGCAGAACGAATGGAATGTCGCGACGAGGGGGTTCGACGTCATTTCGACGCCTTCCAGATGCGATAGTACCCGCTCCCGCATTTCGCCCGCGGCTTTGTTGGTGAACGTCACCGCCATCACCGCGAACGGCGGCACCTGCTTAGCGGTAATCAGATGCGCGATGCGGTGCGTGATGACGCGCGTCTTCCCGCTGCCCGCGCCCGCCAGGATCAGCACGGGGCCTTCGGTAGTTTCAACCGCTTCACGTTGAGGAGGATTCAGGCCGGAAAGAAAATCCACGTAACCACTATTTTCGCAGGTAGGTGCAGGGCAACGCTTCGGCATTGCCGCCGCGCTCCCGCCCGGCCATCACATTACACTGAGTTCATGGCGTGGATCAGGCTGGCAGCCACCACCGAACTCCCCGAAGATACCGTCATCGAAGTCGAACACGGCGGCAGCCTCTACGCGCTCTGCAATGCCGGCGGCGATTTCCGCACGATCTCCGGCGTCTGTCCGCACAACGGCGGGCCGCTGGGGCAGGGAACAGTCCTCAGCGGAATGGTGATCTGCCCGTGGCACATGTGGGAATTCGATGCCGCCAGCGGAGCCTGTCTGGTCGACGGCCGCAGAGGCATCCCGGTCTACAACACGAGAGTCGAACGCGGCCAAATCCTCGCCGATCTCCCCGAAAATGCCTGAACTTCCTGAAGTCGAAACCGTGGTCCGCACGCTGCGGCCCGCCATTACCGGACGAAAAATCCTCAACGCGGAACTCACCGGGAAGCGCATCCTGATCGGCTCGCGCCACGCGGCCGAAAACGCGCTCGCGGGCCGGAAAATCCTCGGCGTCGAACGCCACGGCAAGTTCATCGCAGTTCGCCTTGACCGCGGCTGGCTCGTCATCCATCTCGGCATGACCGGACGCCTGCTGGTCAACGGCGATCTCTCCAAATGGACCCACGCCGTCTTCACGCTGGACCGCGGCACGCTGGTCTACGAAGACCCGCGCCAGTTTGGCCGCATCGAGTACAGCGTCGATCTGCCGGAGCGCGTGCAAGCCCTTGGCCCCGAGCCGCTCGAGGTGCCGCTCGCGGAATTTCGCCGCCGTCTGAAGCAGCGCAAGTCGCCAGTGAAGGCAGTTCTTCTGAACCAGGCAGTAGTTCGGGGCGTGGGCAATATCTATGCGGATGAGCTCCTCTTCCGCGCAGGCGTGAATCCGAAGCGAATCGCGGCAACGCTGCGTCCTGACCGCGCCGAACGCATCTGGAATTCCATGCGGGAAGTGCTGGAAGAAGCCATCGCCAGCCGCGGATCTTCCATCTCGAACTATGTGGACGCGGAGGGGGTGCGGGGAAGTTTTCAGGCCGAGCACCGCGTGTATCAAAGAACGGGCGAGCCGTGTGTGAACTGCGGCTCGCCCGTTAAGCGCATTCTGCTGGCCCAGCGTGGAACTCACTATTGCCCGCGCTGCCAGAAGTAAGCGGCGCGTTTAGTTCTTACCTTCAATCTGGAGCTCGTTATCCACGCTGAAGATTCCCGAAACGCCCTTCGCCCGCATTTCCGCGATCTGCTTATCCATCTGGTTCGCCACCACGCCTTCCAGGCGCACATGACCGTTCTTCACGATGATGTGGATCGAGGGCGCCGCACGGTACGCATAACGCGCCGAAAGAGCGGAATCGCCATAGATTGCGCGATACAGCGCAATACGGGCCGCATCGTCGGTTGGCGAGAGCGGGAGAACTTCGATATTGTTCACCACGTTCGTCACACCGGGAACATCCTTGACGGTCGACGCAGCATCGCTCTTCAGGGTCGGACGCGTCACCTGCCCGGTCAGCGTCACCGTTCCGCCATTGACCTGAAATCCCAGGTCGTCAAAAACGCCATAATACGGCAGCATCAGCAACCGGTGCCGTGTCTCGCGAATCAGATCGGTGTCGGCCTTGCTTCTCTCGTACGGATCATAGTGTGACGCCACATGTTGATCTTTGTCCTTGCCTTTGTCCTTGTTCTGCGCGGGCGAGTTGGGGGAAAATGCCAGCAACGTCAGCATCGCGGCCGCCAGCGGAAAATAACCATGAATTCGCATTCGTATAGCCTCCTACTGATAAAAAAGCAATCCGTATGCCAATGTACTGCTCAGCAGTCAGGAAAGATGCTCAATTTGGCGCTAAACTAAAAAGACGGCGATGCCCAGGGCTGCGAGGACCACACTGAACGAAACGCACTCGGCCGCCGGTATGCGCCTTACCCGGCAGCGGCAGATCCTGTTGGATCTGATTGACAAAACCGGACAGCATCTCGACGCCGAACGGCTCTTCCAGTTGGCGCGCGAGAAAGACCCCAAGCTGAATCGCGTCACTGTCTATCGCACCCTGAAACTATTGAAGGAAGGCGGGCTGGTGGATGAGCTCGACCTGATGCACCAGGCGGGCGAACAGCACTATTACGAGACGCGGCAAAAGCAGGAACACGCCCACGTCATTTGTCTGACCTGCGGAAAAGTCGAGGAATTTTTCGGGGAGCCGCTGCAGCGTCTGCGCCGCCAGATCGAAAGCCACTTCGGCTTCCAGATCGTCCTGGCGCGCACTGAAGTCGGCGGATACTGCTCACATTGCCAGGCCATGCGCGCTCGGGAACTGGAAGAGGCGGCCGCGGCCACCACTCCAGTTCCCCGCAAACGCGCCAAACGCGCGAGCTGATCCGGCCTCTACCGGTAAGCCGCGCGGCAGGAGAACCCCGCCACCAGCCCTATAGCCGCAGCCACCGCCAGACAACGCATCGGATTGCGCCGTATCGCGCCGCGTACCCCATTCATCGCACGCGCACGCAGGCACGAAGGCGTCCGCACTATCGCTGCTGTCGAATCCAGCTTCCGCCCGGCCTCGCCGGTTAAGCCTGTGATCGCGTCCGCGCTGTGATTGCCGGCGCTGCGAATCGTGTCCGCGGCGGATTCGAGCGAATGCGCCGCACGATCGCGAATCTCCTCGGCTCTTTCGCTGATCGCCTTCAGGTTCGATGCCACGGTATTCATCATTTGCCTCCCTTAATTGGCCGGCGCGCTCGGCCGGTAAGTGGGCCGGTCCGTCACCGCGAAATCGGCCGAAGCTTCGTTTGCCGACGCGATGTCATCCGCGCCTGTGTTCTTCAACAGGGCCTCAGCCCGCTTCACCCATTCCGCGGTGTCGCAGTGCACCGATAACAGGATGCCGCCCTCTTTGATGCGGCCTTCGTAACGCTTCGCTTCATACTCGGGCATGCCGAGGCCCACCAGGCTTCCTACCAGCCCGCCGACCGTTCCACCCACTCCAACGCCTGCGAGAATCGCCATAATCGGTCCCGCGGCAATGAAAGGGCCAATGCCAGGAATCGCCAGCACCCCGATTCCGGCCAGCCAGCCGAGCGCTCCGCCGACAACCGCGCCGGAACCGCCGCCCGCCACCGCGCCTTCCGGGGCCTTCGTCTCCTTGTTGATCGCAAAGTCTTTCGTTCCCTGGTTATGCGGATAGAGCACCGAAATGTCAGTGCTCCGGAAACCGCTGTGCTTCAGGGTCTCAATAGCTTCTTCAATCGAGCTGCGGTCCTTGTAGAGACCATATACGGATGTGTTGGGCATAATTGCGCGCTCCTCCATCCCTACGGATTACACGTGCAATTCCAGAGTGATCCGGCGTACCCTTTGGCGCCTGCTGGTCCGATTAACGGAGCGAGAGGTGTTCGGCCAGAGCCGCGAAAGGATTTAGATTGACCGGATCGGGAACCACTGCCACCGTGGGCTGCTGTTTTTTCAGCCGCGCCAGAACTACGCGCGCAAAGAAGTCCGTACCCGGCGCGTTGGCGGCGATTTCTTCCCATACGGAAATTGCTGCATCCCGCTTCTCATCCAGAATCAGCGCGTAGCCGAGGGCCGTCTGCCGGATTCCGGCCAGTTGCGGCGCGCCCAGATCTTTTTGCGCCCGCGCCGTCCATTCCGCCGCGGAAGCCGAGGGCAAGGCCGCAAACCGCAGGATCAGGTCCGAAGGCGTGACGCCCGAATTCCCGCCGGCAACCACGTCCTTCGCGGCTGCGGCGCGATTGCCCTCCATCAGATCCCACAGCGCCATCTGCGCGGCGAGTGCCGCGCGCACGGAAGGCGGCAAATCCTTCTGCATAGCCGCCGTGGCTGTATTTCGCGCTTCCTTCGCCCGCCCGGTGCGGTACTGCCAGTCGGAGACGAACAGAGGAAGCGATAGATCGTTCATTCGCTTGCGTGCTTCCTGAAATCTGGAGAACAACGCCTCGGCGCCGGCTTTGTCGCCGGCCAGGAATTTCGACCACGCCGCTTTGTAAAAATCGCCGCTGTTCAGAAAGGAGGGTGACTTCGCCTGCGCCGCGCTGTAGCTCGCCGCGGCTTCCGCGAACTTCCCGAACCAGAAATGGATGTCGCCCTCGGAATCGAGCGGATTCGGTTCGGACGGACGTATCCGCGCGTATTCGTGAATCGCCGCGAGCGCCCCCTGATAATCGCCGCTCCAGCACAGCGTATAGCCCAGCTGATTCCATCCGTCAGCATCCTGCGGTGCGCCCGTGGTGATTCGCTTCCACACCGCCGCTGCTTCACGGAAAGCTCCCGCCGACGCTTCCGCCGTAGCCAGTGACCGCGCCAGCCCAACGTCGTCCGGTTCCAGTTCCGATACTTTGCGCATCGCCGCGAGACTCGCCGCACGATCGCCTCCGGCCTTCGCGCTGTCAAAATCGATCCACGCGAGATCCACCGGCGCCAGCTTCTCCGCGTGCGCCCGCCGGGCCAGATCGTCCGCGCCTGCGCGGTCGCCAGCCGCGATTGCCATGCGGATCAACGCCACCCACGCTCGTCCATAAGCGGGGTCGAGCCGCACCGCCTGCTCCAGCAGAGGCTGCGCTTCCCGGATCGGTTTTTCGAGCGCGGTGCAGTAGAGCCGGAAAGCTTCGGCGCTCGTCGTGCCGGGCTCCGCGGCCTTCGCTGAAAATTCGTGCGCCAGTTGATTCAACGCTTCAAACGGCGCGCCCGCCGTCGCGGAAAGCGTTCGGACCGTCTTGTGTGTCGCGACGTCTTCTTCCGACGCCGTTACGCGGATGCCGGCCGGGGTTCGTTCCATGTACCCCATGACCAGCCGGTTCGCGCCCAATCCAATCGCGCTCTCCCGGTTCGTCGATGCTTCCGGCGCCGCCGCATTCCGCGACCCCAGCGACTGCTCCATGCGTCCAATCGAATCCGCGCTGACAATACCTCCGTCCATCGCGTGCAGAAGCGAGCGCGAAAGGAATTCGCTGCTGCCTTTACCCGTCCAGTCGAGACTGGGATCGCCCGAAAGATTTTCGAAACCGAGGAAGGCGTAATGCGGAGCAACGGCCGGCGCGCCTGAGCCGCCGCAACCCGCCGCCACCGCCATGATGGAAACAGCCGCGAACGCGCGCAGCCTACAGAACACGCGGCTCCAGCGCCAACAGCTCTATGAACTCCGGTTTCTCCAGCAGACCGGAGAACTCCGGCGTTTTCCGGACCTTGTCCTTGTCTTTGAACCCTTCTTCAAAGGAGTGCCGCAGATACTGCAGGGCCAGATCGTTTTTTCCGAGTTTCGCGTAGAGGCGCGCCAATTCGTAATGATAACGGGCGCGGTCTTCCACGGTCCTGTCCTGCACTTCGGTTCCGGTGTAGCCGCGGTGCTCGAAGATATCGGGATCAAGCTCCATGGCGTGGTCATACGCCTGCATCATGCGGTCGAATTTGCCCTCCGAATAATAGGCGGTGCCGAGATTGCTCCAGAACGACGCTTTCGTGGGATCGAGCTGGATCGCTTTCCTGTACCGCTTGACTGCCGTGCCGTATCGCTTTTCCGCGTAGAATACGGTACCCACGTTGTTCACGGGCTCGGCGTACTTCTTATCCAGCTTCATCGCGCGCTCATAGCTTTTGCGCGCCAGATCGAGTTCGCCGAGATTGTGCCAGGCGATGCCGATCTTGTTCAGCAGCAGCGACGTGTTCCCGGCTTTCTTATACTGCGCGATGGCTTCGCGGAACATCTTGCGCGCCATGTAGACATCGCCCATCTCTTCAATGGAGAGAGGGGTTCTCGGTGGTGGTTGTGGGGTGACCGAGGCCGCGGGTGGGGTGAGCGACGCGTTCGTCGCCTGCGGGACCTGCGCCTGTACGGCGAAGGTCAACACGGATACCGCTGCCAGAAATGGAGCGGCAGTCCGGAAAATGGACATGACCGGGGAATTCACGTTCACGCTCCTTCAGATTTCTATTCGATCATACCGAATCGGAGCGGCAAAGTTGTTGCGGCATGCGCGCGGCGGATTGCCCGCTGTTAATGAAAGATGCCCTTCAGGCGGTCGAAGAACCCCTTCTTAGTGGACTTCGTGTTTTTCTGCTCCGCCGGCGGCGCAGGCGTTTCGGGGAGTTTCGAGACAGAAGGCTTCGGAGCCGCCCCCGGGCGCGGCGTCAAGCCCGTAATATAAGGCTGCGCCGGCGCCAGCGGTTCCCCGGGTAACGCCTCCGGCGGCGCGGTTTCCCATGCCGACACGGTGGTGCCGCCCTTGCCGCCGTGCAGCGAGCAGTACTGGATTGGCTCCGTGCCCGAGATGAATAGTTCGTCCGCAACCTGCTTCGGCGGGCACATCGGCGTCGCGCGGCCGCCCGATACTTCGTCCACCGACGCGTATACGGTTCCATCCGGTGCTTCGAAAGGCCGCGCGTTCGAATAGCGCCGCAGTGTGATGGCGCGCTTCATGAATTCGCCCCAAACCGGCAGCGCGGATTTCGCGCCTTCGATATCCAGCTCACGGTTATCGTCGAACCCGACCCACACAACGCAGAGCAGGTCAGACGTGAAGCCCGCAAACCAGCCGTCATGCGACGTTCCCGTCTTGCCCGCGGCAGGCGCCGTGAAGTTGTAGTTCTTACCCCGAATGCTGCCCGCCGTGCCGGAGCGCATCACTTCCTGCAGCATGTCCACCAGCACCGCCGTCACGCGCGGATCGAGAATATTCTTCTTCTCGGGCTTCTGATCCAGCATCAGCTTGCCGTCGGGCTGATTGACCCGTGTGATGAAGGTGGGCTGCACCCGTACCCCCTGGTTCGCGAAGACCGTGTAGGCGCCCGCCATTTCGAGCGGCGTCGCGTCATAGGAGCCGATTGCCATTGCCGGCGTCGCTTTCACATCTTCATTGATGCCGGAGCGATGCGCCAGATCGACCACTTTGTCGTAACCGACAAGCTCGGCGATCTTGATCGTCGCCACGTTAATGGATTTCGCCAGCGCCTCGCGGTATGTAATATCGCCGTAGAATTCGTGCTCGAAATTGTGCGGCTCGTAGGGCGGTTGGCCGTCCACCGTGAAGGTGGTCGGCTCATCGCGCACAATGGAGGCCTGCGTCAGCGGCGCTTCGCCTCCCACCAGCGCGGTGTTGATGGCGGTGGCGTAAACGAAAGGCTTGAAGATGGAGCCCGGCTGCCGTTCCGCGTTCACGTGGTTGAGCTGGCTGACTCCGTAATTCCGTCCGCCGACCAGCGCCTTGATTTCACCGGTGTGCGGATCGAGCGCAATCAGCGCCACCTGCGGTTCCACATAGGGCTTCCCGCGGAAACGCCGCTGCTTGCGCGCGATTTCATCCACCTGCTTCATCCCGATCGCTACCGCCTGGTTGGCGAATTTCTGGAGATCGAGATCGAGCGTCGTATAAATCCGCGCCGATTCCTGCTGGAAATTTGTCCCCGGGAAACGCTTTTCCAGATCCTCATTCACCAGATCCACGAAATAAGGCGCTTCCTTCGATTCCGCCTGCCCGTACTGCACCTTCAGCGGCGATTCCACCGCCAGCGCGTAAGTCCGGTCATCGATATACTTGTTCTCGCGCATCAGCGCCAGTACAGTGTTGCGGCGCTCCTTCGCGCGGTCCGGGAACCGCCAGGGGCTGTAATAACTGGCGCTCTTCAGCATGGCCGCCAGCGTGGCCGCTTCCTCCACATTCAGCGATTTGATGTCTTTCCCGAAATACGCCTGCGCCGCTTCCCCGAAGCCGCGGATCATGAAGCTGCCGCGGCGCCCCAGATCCACCTGATTGCAGTACAGCTCGAAGATCTGCTCTTTCGTGAGCTTCTGCTCCAGTTGCAGCGTGATCATGATCTCCGCCGCCTTGCGCTGCCACGATTTCGAAAGCGTGAGGAACAGATACCGCGAGAGCTGCATCGTGAGCGTGCTCGCCCCCTGTTCGCTGCGGCCATGCTTCAGGTCGATCCACGCCGACCGCAGGATGCCAGGCAGATCGAAGCCCGGATGGGAGAAGAATCGCTTGTCCTCAGCCGAAAGAATTGCCTCGCGCAGAATCACAGGCACGTCGTCATAGCGGACCAGGCGCTGCTTCTCGCGGTTCGCGCTGTGCAGATTGGTGACGAGCTGCGGCTCGAGCTCGTATTCCGGGCGGTCCGTATTATCGCGCAGCGAGATGATGCGCGAGATCTTCCCGCGCGCGAACTTCACCGCCGCCGGTTCCTGGCGGAAGAAGGATTCCGCTCCCGGGAAAATATCGATGGAATCCGGCTTCACGACGTAATAGCCCATCGTGTTCCGGCTGTTGTCGCTGTATCCGGCCGCGCGGAGTTCCGTCGCAATATCCGGAGGCGATGTGATATCGCCCACCGCGACCGCCTCGGCCGCCGCATAGATGCGCGACGTGCTGGTGAACGGGCCGCCCTTCAGCCGCTCATCGATCAGCTTCGCGTATTTTTGGTAGTAGTAGATGAAGGCGCCAGCCCCGCTGACCACCGTCACCAGCGCCAGCACAAGAAAGGCTTTTCCCACAGGGTGCATCAGCGCCCGCGCCAGCCTGGAGCCGCCCTGCACACGCCGCGCTCCTGTCCGCCGGACAGACCCTTTGCCCTGTTGCGGGCGTTCCGGAGTGCTCATCTCTTTATAGGATAACGGGCTGCGTGCACGGAAAGTTCGCCGTCCTTGCGGTCTTTTGGCACTTCAGGTGCAAGCGTGTCCTGGTCCGCACACACTATGGGGCAGATTACTGTTTATCTCGACGCGAAAACGGAAGCACTGGTCAAGAAGTATGTGAAAAATACCGGCGATTCGGCGAGCAAGTGGATTGCGGAAGCGGTCCGGCGCCGCGTCGCGGCCGAGTGGCCGCCGGAGATTCTGCGGATGCTTGGCAGCTGGAAACCGGACGCCTTTCCCGACGCGCATCTTCTGCGTGACGGTTACGGACGCGACGCCCGGCGGGAGAGCCTCTGATGTTCGCACTCGATACCAACGTGGTGATTCATGCGATGAAGGGAATAGGGCGTGTGGCCGAGCGCCTCGGGCGGACGAATCCGGATGAAATCGCGATTCCGGCGGTAGTTCTGTATGAGCTGGAATTCGCCGCACTGCGATCGAGCGATCCGCCGCGCAGGCAACGGGATCTCGAACGCCTGATCGCGGCGATGACGGTGCTGCCCTTCGATGAACGAGCCGCCGCACGGACGACAAGTCTTCGCTACGACCTGGAGAAAGCAGGCCTGTCGATCGGACCGACTGACGCCCTCATCGCCGGCACCGCGCTCGCGCATGGCGCGCGGCTTGTCACCCACAACACGAAAGAATTCGCCCGCGTGCCCGGCTTGCATCTGGACGACTGGTATTAGAAAGGAGACAGACCGCTCTTAACCACATTCACCAAATCGCCCACGCCCAAAGCCAGTTCGCGATAGCGCTCGCGGGTGATTTCCGCTTCCACGGTCTCCCCCGATTCCTCGCGCTGCAATTCCACCCGCACCACTGCCCCCGCTGAGGCAATAAACTTCACCATTGCGGCGGTGCCCGGGTTGTCACCACACCGCCGCGAAATCCCGATCTCATGCGGCCGCACGTACTCCCCATCGAACCGCGTCACATCCCCCAGAAACTCGTACACGAACGCATTCGCCGGATGATCGTAAATCTCCGCCGGTGTCCCTGTCTGTTCAATCTGTCCGCGGTTCATGATGGCCACGCGGTCCGCCACTTCGAGCGCCTCTTCCTGATCGTGCGTCACAAACACGCTGGCCACGTGCAGTTCGTCATGCAACCGCCGCAGCCAGCGCCGCAGCTCTTTGCGGACCCGCGCATCGAGCGCTCCAAACGGTTCGTCGAGCAGCAGCACTTTCGGCTCCACGGCCAGGGCGCGCGCCAGCGCCACGCGTTGCCTCTGACCTCCAGAAAGCTGCGCCGGATACCGGTTCCCGAGTGGCGAAAGCTGGATCAGTTCCAGCAGCTTTCCCACCTTCTCCCGAATCGCCGCTTCCGGCGGACGGCTCTCGCGCGGCCGCACCCGCAGCCCGAACGCAATATTCTCGAACATCGTCATATGACGAAACAGCGCATAGTGCTGGAAAACGAACCCGACCTGCCGTTCGCGCGCGCTCGACCGCGTCGTATCTTCGTCGTTCAGCCGTACCGAACCGCTGTCCGGCAGTTCCAGCCCGGCAATAATCCGCAGCAACGACGTCTTCCCCGAACCTGACGGTCCCAGCAGCGCGAACAACTCGCCCGATTCCACGCGCAGGCTCACATCGCGCAGAGCTTCGAACGCTCCGAAGTTTTTTCGAATATTCCGGACCTCGATGCTCATACCGCCTCCCGCGTCTTCCGTTCCAGCGTCTTCTTCAGCACCAGCGTGATCACCGCCACCACGCTGAGAATCGATGCCACGGCGAAGGCCGCCGTGTAGTTGTATTCGTTGTAGAGAATCTCCACCTGCAGAGGGATCGTGTTCGTCTCGCCGCGAATATGCCCCGAAACCACGGACACCGCGCCGAATTCGCCAAGCGCGCGCGCCGTGCAGAGCACCACGCCATACAGCAGTCCCCACTTGATATTCGGCAGCGTCACGCGCCGGAACATCTGCCACGCATTCGCCCCCAGCACGATCGATGCCTCTTCTTCATCCGCGCCCTGCGATTGCATCAGCGGAATCAGCTCGCGCGCCACGAACGGAAACGTGACAAACGTGGTCGCCAGAATGATGCCGGGCGCGGCGAACACGATTTGAATATCATGATCCGAAAGCCACGGCCCCAGCCATCCCTGCGCGCCGAACACCAGAACGAAAATCAGGCCGGAAACAACAGGGGAAACGCCGAATGGAATGTCGATCAGGGTCAGCAGTAAATCGCGTCCACGAAAACGAAAGCGCGAAATCGTCCACGCCGCCGCGATTCCAAACACCAGATTCAGCGGCACGCTGATGGCGGTTACGATGATCGAAAGCCGGATCGCCGCGCGCGCATTCTCCTCCGTGACGGCGGCTTTCCAGACCTCCCAGCCTTTGTCGAACGCCTGTACAAAGACCGCCGCCAGCGGCAGCACGATGAACAGAATCGTCAGCGCCGCCGCCAGCAGGATCAGCGCGTAACGCACCAGCTTTGATTCGGATCTCATGAGAGCTTCGTTTCCAGGAAGCGCCGCGACCGTCCCTGCACTCGATTGATCGCGAAGAGAATGACGAAGGATGCGACCAGCATCCCAACCGCAATCGCCGCGGCGCCCGCATAGTCGTATTGCTCGAGCTTCGCGATGATCAGCAGGGGTGCGATCTCGGTCTTCATCGGCAAATTGCCGGAGATGAAAACGACCGATCCGTATTCGCCCAGTCCGCGCGCAAACGCCAGCGCGAACCCGCTCAGCAGTGCCGGACGGAATGCCGGAAACAGCACGCGCCAGAACACCTGACGGCGATTCGCTCCGAGGCTGGCCGCCGCCTCCTCCACCTCGCGATCGGCGTCTTCGAGTACCGGCTGCACGCTCCGGACGACGAACGGCAGTCCAATGAATATCAGCGCGATTGTAATTCCGAGGGGCGTAAACGCTACCTTGATGCCCAGCGGCGCCAGCCATCTGCCCAGCCAGCCGTTCGGCGCATACAGCGACGTCAGTGAAATGCCGGCCACCGCCGTCGGCAGCGCGAAAGGAATATCGATCAGCGAATCGATGATCGACCTCCCCGTAAAGTCATAACGCACCAGCGCCCACGCAATCACGGAACCGATGACCACCGCGGCAATGGCCGCGGCGAACGAAGTTCCGAAGCTCACCCGATAAGCCGCCATCACGCGCGGCGACGTAATCGTGCTCCAGAACTTACCCCATCCCGCCGTCGCCGATTTCAGAAACACGGCGCTCAGCGGGATGAGCACAAGCAGCGACAGATACAGCACGCTGTAGCTGAACGCCGGCCAGAAACCGGGCAGAATGCCGGGCCGTTTGAAGGAGAACGTCATTTGCCCTGATAGATCTGGTCGAAGACACCGCCATCGGCGAAATGCTTCTGTTGCGCCTTCTGCCAGCCGCCGAATAACTGATCGATGGAGAAGAGCGTCAGCTTCGGAAAATTCGCCGCGTATTTCGCCGCCACCTGCTCGTTGCGCGGCCGGTAGAAGTTGCGCGCGGCAATCTCCTGGCCTTCATCGGTGTAGAGATACTTCAGGTACTCGGTCGCAACCTGCGTCGTGCCGTGCTTCGAAGCGTTCTTATCCACCACCGCGACCGGGGGCTCGGCCAGGATACTCTCCGACGGATAAACGATGTCGAACTTGTCCTGCCCGAATTCCTTCAGGGCAAGGTGCGCTTCATTTTCCCAGGAAAGCAGTACGTCGCCAATGCCGCGCTGCGCGAACGTCGTGGTTGAGCCACGAGCGCCGGAATCCAGCACCGGTACGTTTTTATAGACGGCCGCCACAAAGGCCTTCGCTTTCGCTTCATCGTTGTTGTTGTGGCGGAGGGCGTAACCCCAGGCCGCGAGATAAGCCCAGCGCGCGCCGCCCGAAGTCTTCGGATTCGGTGTCACTACACCGACGCCCGGCTTCACGATGTCGCTCCAGTCGCGGATGTGCTTCGGGTTGCCCTTTCGCACCAGGAACACGATGGTCGATGTATACGGCGTGCTGTTGTATGGCAGGCGCGTCTGCCAGTTCGCCGGCAGCAGCTTCGCTTTCGCCGCAATCGCGTCGATGTCATAAGCGAGACCCAGCGTTACCACGTCGGCGGAAAGCCCGTCAATCACGGCGCGCGACTGGCTTCCCGAACCGCCGTGCGACTGGTTGATCGTTACGTCCGTTCCTGTTTTGCTTTTCCAGTACTTGATGAACGCGGCGTCGAATTGCTGATACAACTCGCGCGTCGGGTCATAGGAAACGTTGAGCAGCTTCACCGGTCCCCCGGCGAATGCCGAACTGACACTCAGAGCAAGAGCAAGAAATACAGTTTTTTTCATGACGTTCGCCTTTCTCAAATGAAGTTGATCTGAAACCGAAGGATCACGACTTTCTCCTCCGGCCGATTGCCACCACCGAATCGGGTGGCGCCGTAGTTCAGCGAAAACCGGAACAGCCGATTGAGATACCAGTTGACGGCGGCGACCCTTTCTTTTGCGATGCGCGCCGCGTTCGTGGAGGATGCGAGGCCGTCCGCGTAGATCGCCTGATCCGCGCTGAATTCACCGGTCCGCACAGCTACTTCCCACGCGCCCCAGCCGCCGTGCGAAGGGTCGAACGATCTCTTCGGAGTCGGGCTCGTGAAGCCTTTCTTTTCACCGGTCAGGATGTAGCTCGCCTGTACCTGCCACGCGCGGAATCCGACGTTGGTCCGCACGCCGCTTTTCTGCAGCCCCTCCTGCGTCAGTCCGTATTCCGTGTAAAGTCCGAACGGTCCGGCATAGTAGTAGGCCTGTGGCGCGAGACGCGTGCGATGTCCCGCCTCCGTCACGCCCGCGGCGAACGGCAGGAAGGAATTCTGGCCGAAGGTCTTATAGGACGGCAGCGACTCCCCATCCACGCTGCCCGACGATGCGCCGGCGCCGAATCCCAGGCCGCGCAGCGGGCTCTCGTTGTCCGCCGCAAACGGCGTCAGGAAAATGCGCGCAGCATAGTCCCGATGCGCACTCGGCGCCGTGTCGCTCAGGCTGTTATCGGGAACGCCGTTGAAGACGCCGACCGCATAGTTCGCCCGGCCCTTCACCAGATCGCCGCTGAACTGAAACCCGATGTCACGGCTTGGAACGAGCAGCGTCGGCAGCCCGCGTTCGGAAAAGCTCGTGTCGTCGTCCGACTGCAACCGCTCCAGTCCGACTGGCGGCTTGAACTTGCCAACCCGTAGTTTGAAGCGGCTGAAGTATTTCAGCTCCGCATAGGCGTCATAGATGAGCGTCTGACCACCGCCGAAATCCGGCCGGATGAAGTAATCGACGTAGTGGTAAACGGTGCCCGAGAACGTCGGCCGTACCCGGCGCAGCAGAAAGGAATCGGACAGGCCCGAGCTTCCGTCGCCGAAAGGCGAGCGGCTGTCGATCTGAATATCCGCCCCCACCTTCAGGACGAAATCGCCGCTGTTGGCTCGGATGGTGAAGCCGCTCGTGTCGGCGGTGACGGTGGCGGCGTTCTTTACTTTGGCCGCGGCGTCTTCGTCGGCAATCTCTTTCTGTCGGCCGGAAACTTTCTGCGCCTGCTCGAGCTCGTCAATCCGCTGGCGCAACTGATCAATCTCCTGCTGAACGCCGGGCGACGCCTGGCCGAATGCAAAAGTCGCGGCAAATAGAACACCCGCCGCATAACGGATGAACTGCATGAATCATCTCCTGGGGAACTGGTTAAGATTGCGAGCGGACTGCTACGCGAGTAGTGGCGGGGTCAACAACAACAGCGGGTTGGACGAATCAGCATAATGTCCATAGGGATTAGTATATATAGGGCTAAATGAAACGTCAAGCGAAATTTAAGTAATCCATATCGACATTAGGGTGTTTGCGATTGGGTTCGTTTATGCTTTTCGCCGCGGGCCGATGGCCGCGAATCCGCAACCGGCCAGCACCGCCACAGCACCGGTCGTGAAAAGGCCGGAGTACGACCCGGTTTTCGCGAACAATGCTGCAAGCAGGAACCCGGTTGAGGCGTGGGCTGTCGCGAACGCCATTGTCATCCAGCCCCAGACCCGCTTCTGCTGGCTTGCCGGCACCAACTCCCCCACCCGGCCGGCGGCCAACGACGTGACTCCCATCGACATGCTGCCTACACCGATCGACGACAGCACCAGCGCCACCGAATTGTGCCAGAACACCGGCATACCGACGGCGACGGCCAGCACGGCCAGGCAACCCTGGATGCTTTTCGAAAACCCGATCCGGTCGGCCAGCCAACCGGCGAGGATCGGTCCGCACGCGGCGGAGATGCCCAGCAGAATCCAGAAGTGGTTGCCGGTCACGATTCCGCGGCCCAGCCCGCGCGCGATGTAGTCCACCCAGAAAACGGTGTGGGGTACGAAGCCGATCGCATTTGTCATATAAGCCAGCAGGAGCCAGAACAGGACCCAGGAAAAGCCGCCGCCCTGGGCCGTACGTGGGGAGACCGGCACCTCGCCGCTCCACCCGTTCCACGCGAGAATAGTGAGGATCGCGGAGGCCGCGCCGAGCGACAGCCACGCCTCGCGAAGCCCCCAGCCGGCGAAAATCGGGATTACCGTACCTGCGAGGGCCATTCCCGCGCCTACCCCGGTGAACACGATCCCGCCAACACGTCCCCGGATCTCGGCCGGAATTGAAGACAGAACCGACGGCGCCCCGATCACCATCAGCACGCCTCCCGCTGTCCCCGCCGCCAGCCGCCAGAAGACGAACCACGGAAATCCGAGCGGCCAGGCGCAGACGAAGAAGCCCACCACCACTGTCAGCATCGACAGGCGCATGGACGCCGCCACTTTGAGCCGATGCGCCAGAAGTCCGGAAAGCGTGGCTCCCACGATGTAGCCCGCCAGCGCGAACGCCCCGAGAAAATCCGCCTGCGCCGGCGAGAACCAGCCGGCTTTGATCTCGATGGGAATCAGCGGCGGATAGCCAAAGCGCCCAAGGCCAATGCCGATGAGGAGAGCGCAGAATCCTCTGAAGGCCGAGAAGTAAGCATGGGACTTTGCGGAGTGCATGGACGTGACGCGATCTTACTACAGGGCCAACTGGCCTCTATATGCAACTTTAAGAAAATACAGGATTATTCCGTTGAACTGAAAATCGCCAGAGGGCTGAAAATGGAGATTGGAGGCGCGAGTCGGGATCGAACCGACGAATAAGGGTTTTGCAGACCCTTGCCTTACCACTTGGCTATCGCGCCTTTTGCTATTGGAGAGCTATGTCTTGCAACATAGCGCACTTGGGCGTCCGAGGTCAATCAAACAGGTACAACTCCCACCGAAGCCTCAACCGATTCAATCACTTGCCAGTATTGTTCCGCCGCCTTTTCGAGACCGTGCCGGGTCCGGATGTACCTCGCTGCCTCCTCGCCGACCTGCCGCGCGATATCCGGGAATCCGGCCATCAGCGCCATTTGGCGGAACAGGACGTCGGCCTCCTCGGCACCGGCCGGAACCCGCAGCGCGGCAGCCGCGGGGATTTCTGAAGTCTCCAGGCTCTCCGTCAGGATCACCGGCTTGCCGATCCCCATCAGCCGGATCGCGATGCCGGACGTTTCCCCTGCCGGCGGATAGCGCAGATTCACGCAGCAATCGATTGTCTCCGCCGCGACGCGAAAATCCGCTGCGGAGAGATGTCCGATCCGCCGCACTCCCGGCTCGTCATCCATATTCGCCAGCATGCGCCGCAGGTCGCCTGAAACTACCTCGCCCGCGATCAGCAGCGCGGTGTTCGGCATGACGGCATGCAGCCGCCGGAAAACGCCGAGGCAGGGCAGTACGCGCTTCGTCTCCCGCAGATAGCCGAAGATTCCGAACAAAAAAGTTCCGGGCTCCACGCCGATGCGCTGCCGGAAGCGCTCGGCCGACGCCGCATCGGGACGCTCCGCGGGTTCGAAGAAATGCGGGATGATCCGGACCTGCCGCGCGCCGTGCTCCCGCGCGATTGCCGCCGCCCCTGGGTTGTGCGCGATGACGGCGAGTTGCCGCTCGATCGCACGCCGCAGCATCGGATACCGGAAGTAGCGCGGATCCACCGCACAGGCCGCGCGGTCGTTCCACAACTCCTCGCCGACGTGCCGGTTCCATTCGCCATAGTTGTAAACGACTTCTTCGATGTACCGTTCGCGAGTCAGCGTCCCGAGGAGGAAGTGCTGGAGCACGGCATCGTGCAGCACCACAATGCCGGGCGTCCGGATGGCCTGTTGGTAAATCCGCGCGTGCAGCCGGTTATTGCCGAGATGGTAGAGGTGCAGGCCGGTGCGGTCCGCCCCGGGGATTTTGCCGAGCGCCCGGCGCAGCGTCTCCGCATAGTCGGCTACGCCCGTGGGCGATCCGGGCGGCGGCGCGTGATAGCCGAGCGTCACGTTTTCTCCGTCATTGCTTCCCGAGGAGGGGCTTCCGGCTGCCGAACAGCGCCGTGCCGATTCGCACCCAGGTGGCGCCCTCTTCGATCGCGACTTCCATATCGTTCGACATCCCCATGGAAAGCTCCGCGATGCAATGCTCGGCTGCCATCTCACGCAGCCTCGCGAAATACGGCCGCGACAGCTCGGCATTCTCCGACCACGGCGGCACCGTCATCAGCCCGCGCAGCGTCAGGTGTTTCGAGGCCCGCACCGCCGCCACGATCTCGCCCAGCGCCGCCGGATCGGCGCCCGTTTTCGCGGCTTCGCCGGAAAGCTTGACCTCGATCGTGATATCGAGCGGCGTATTCTCCGCGTCCAGCCGGGAAACCAGCCGCGCCGAATCGACCGAATCAATGGTTGTAAACAATTGCGCCGCTTTTTTCGTCTTATTGGATTGCAGGTGTCCGATCAGGTGGAAGCGCGCCCCCGCGAGGTCGGCCACCGCAGGCGCTTTCCGCTCCATTTCCTGCACGTAGTTTTCGCCGAACTCCCGCAGACCGGCGTCGTATGCGGCGCGGATTGCCTCCGGTCCGAAGATTTTGGTGACAGCCAGCAGCCGCACGGACGCGGGGTCGCGGCGCGCCCGCCCGCACGCCCGCGAAATCCGCTCGCGCACCGCTGTGAGCCGTTCTGCCAGCGAAAGTTCCGCCATGAACCTTCATTGTGACAGTCCCGCTGTTTGGCCGAAACTTTTTCTTGCGACGGCGGGCAATCCGAAGGACACTAATAGTTCCGGGCGCGTCTTATTTAAAGTGATGCGCGAAGGTTTAAGGTGACGCGCGGAAAGTTTCGATTCTGTGAACGAGGAAAACGTAAAGTTGGAAAAGAACGGACGTAAGGGCTCCCTCGTGATGGAGCCCACCGAGCGCTGGAGCCCGCAGGACGCCAGCGAATTGTATGACGTGGCGCGTTGGGGTAAAGGCTATTTCTCGGTCGGCGACAACGGTCACATTCGTGTTCATCCCGAAAAAGATCCGCAGCGGAGCATCGATCTCAAACAACTGATCGACACGCTGGTGCTGCGCGGCATCTCTCTTCCGATTCTTATTCGTTTCGCGGAGATTCTGAAGCACCGCCTGGGCGAACTGCATGACGCGTTTGCCACCGCCATCCAGGAACACCGTTACAATGCCGGCTACTGCTGCGTGTATCCCATCAAGGTCAATCAGCAGCGGCAGGTAGTCGAGGAAGTTCTCGAATTCGGCCGCCCGTACAAGTTCGGTCTCGAAGCCGGCTCGAAGCCGGAGCTGCTGGCCGTGATGGCGCTTGCCGATAACGAGACGCCAATCATCTGCAACGGCTTCAAGGACGATGAATATATCGAGATGGCGATGCTGGCCCAGAAAATCGGGCGCAAGATCATCCCGGTGGTGGAGAAGTACACCGAACTGGCGCTGATCGCGAAGTATTCCGAGCGCGTCGGCGTGCGGCCGATGATCGGAATTCGCGCCAAGCTGGCGAGCCGCGGTTCGGGACGCTGGAAGTCCTCCGGCGGCTACCGCTCGAAGTTCGGCCTGAGCACATCGGAAGTAATGCGCGCGCTGCAGGAGCTCAAGATGCTTGGCATGGAGGACTGCCTGCAGTTGCTCCACTTCCATCTCGGCAGTCAGATCACCAACATTCGTCAGGTGAAGGGCGCGGTAAACGAAGCTGCGCGCATTTACGCGGAACTCTGGCGTGAGGGCGCCACCGGCCTGCGTTACCTGGACGTCGGCGGCGGCCTGGGGATTGATTATGACGGCTCGCAGACGGATTTCGAATCGAGCGTCAATTACACGCTGCAGGAATACGCGAACGACGTGATCTATCACGTCCAGAACGTGTGCGATGAGTCGAACGTGCCGCATCCGACGATCGTGACCGAAAGCGGGCGCGCCATCGCGGCGTATCACAGCGTGCTGGTATTCAATGTTCTGGGTGTTTCCGGCATGGGTGAAGAAGAGGTGCCGCAGGAATTGGCGGGAGATCCTGAACAGCCACTCATCGATCTGCTGGAAACTTATCGCTCGGTGAATCAGCGCAATCTGCTGGAGGCGTTTCACGATGCGCAGCAGGCGCTCGATTCGGCGCTGAATCTGTTCAACCTGGGGTATCTGCCGCTCGATCAGCGCTGCGTGGCGGAAAATCTCTACTGGGGCATTTGCCGCAAAATCCAGAAGCAGGCGCGCGAGCTGGAGTTCTATCCGGAAGAGCTCGAGGGCATTGACGCGACGCTTTCCGATACCTACTTCTGCAACTTCTCGTTGTTCCAGAGTATGCCGGATAGCTGGGCGATCAAGCAGCTTTTCCCGATCATGCCGATTCATCGCCTTGATGAAAAGCCGAGTCAGCACGCCGTGCTCGGCGATATCACCTGCGACTCAGACGGCAAGGTGGATCAGTTCATCGACCGCCGCGACGTGAAGCGTACGCTGCCTCTGCATCCCTATGCGGGCGGTGATTACTACCTGGGAACGTTCCTCGTGGGCGCCTACCAGGAAATCCTCGGCGACCTGCACAATCTGTTCGGCGATACGAACGCGGTACACGTCCGGCTGGGTCCTGATGGCGAAGTGATGCTGGAGGAAGTGATCAAGGGCGACACGGTCCGGGAAGTGCTGGATTACGTGCAGTACAAGCCGGATGCCATGATCGGCCGGCTCCGCAAGAGTGTGGAGGCCGCGGTCCGCGAGGGCCGCTTAGGCTATGAGGAATCCGGCCGCCTGCTGCGCTTCTATGAAGAAGGGCTGCACGGGTACACGTATCTGGAAGATCCGCACGAGCGGTAGCGTTGCCGAGGCCGCATGAGTGAGCAGGCGAGCCAACACCGGCGTGCGCAGAGGGGCGTACTCATCGGGCTGGGACTAGTTGTGGTTCTGGCGGGCGTTGCCGTGATTGCGCGGCGCTCCCTCGTCCATCCCCAAACCGAGGAGCCGCCCGAGGTGACCCTGAACGCCGCTGTGAGTTGTTCCGGTGGCGAAGTGCAGGTTACCAACAATGACACCGCGACCTGGATGGACGCCCGGGTTGAGATCGACTCGAAGTACGCCCGTGTCATTACCGCGATCCCGGCCGGCCAGACGGTCACCCTTACGGGAGCTCAACTCTCCGATTCCAGCGGCAATCGGTTTAATCCGCTCTCGATGAAGTGCGAGAGCGCCGATATTCAGGCGTTCCTGCGCCACGGACGGGGACACTTCAGCTCGGTCAATCTGCATTAGTGTGGCGTTCGCAAATAACCTGAGGAACACTGACGGCTCTCGGGGGGCATTCGGCTCGATTTTGCAGCTGACAGGCGTGAAGATAGAGGAATGACACCTTCATCACCGATCGTCCCGCCGTTTACCGCGGAAACCGCCGCGAAGAAAGTCCAGCTTGCCGAGGATGCGTGGAATACGCGCGATCCCGAGCGGGTTGCGCTCGCCTACTCACCCGATTCGGAGTGGCGCAATCGCGCCGAGTTCCTTCGCGGACGCGAGGAAATCAAAGCATTCCTGCGCCGCAAATGGGCCAAAGAGCTGGATTACCGGCTGAAGAAAACACTCTGGACTTTCGGCGGCAATCGCATCGCCGTCACGTTTGAATACGAATGGCATGACGACAGCGGCAATTGGTTCCGGTCTTACGGCAATGAGCTTTGGGAATTCGATGAACAAGGCCTGATGAGACGCCGTATCGCCAGCATCAACGACGCTCCCATCCGCCAGGACGAATGCCGCGTCCCGAGGTAGTCCGGGCATCATTCCGCCCGCGAACAGTCCGGCTGTTGTTTGTCGGCGAATCACCGCCGGCATCCGGCAGATTTTTCTATAATCGCGATTCCGGACTCTACCGCGCGATGCGGGAGGCGTTCAGCATTGCGGACCCCGCCATGGGCAATGAGAATTTCCTGAACCGCTTTCAGGGTGCCGGGTGCTATCTGGTGGATCTGTGCGGCAAGCCAGCGGACGATCTGGAACCGAAATCCCGCCGCGCGGCGTGTGCGGCGGCGATCCCTCGCCTCGCCCGGATCATCGCGGATTTGCGGCCGGACTCCATCGCAACACTCGTACGCTCCATCGAAAACGATGTAAAACAGGCTGCTTCAAACGCCGGTTGGAATGGCCCACTTATTCATTTGCCCTATCCTGGGCGATGGATCACACATCGGAGGGCCTTCATCGAGAGTATCTTGCCGGTAATTCAAAAGCTATTGCGATAATTCAGGTAAGTCCCCCCCCCGGTTATGTTTACTCCCCGTATTTCCCCCCTGGTTATTTTTTGTCTGATGTCCGGAATGACGATATGGGCGCAGCCGCCTGCTCTTCCCGCTACCGCAAATCCGGGTCATCTCTCGCTGGCATTTGTCCGGCAAGGCGATCGCTTCAGCGCCCGGGGAGAGCGTTACCTCATTGGGCTGGATTCCGGAATCGCGACCATCCAGACCGTCGCCGCAAAGACAGGGGACAAAGGGCGATTCCTGTCAATCGGATTTCCGGGCGGGCAGAGAACGACGGCGGTGGCGGGGCGGAAGCTCAGCGGAGTTGTCAATTACATTTCGGGCAACGATCGCCAAAAATGGCAGATTGGATTACCGGCTGTCGAGCGCGTGACTTATCCCGACATATATCCGGGTATTGACGTTGTCTATTACGGCAATCAGCAGCAACTGGAGTTCGATCTGGTCGTGAAACCCGGGGCCGATCCACGCGCCATCCGCATGAAGATCCAGGGCGGTGGAAAGCTGTCGATCGATGATGACGGCGCGCTGGAGTTTGCCGGCGTCGACGGCCTGCGCATCGCGTTGCCGAAAATCTATCAGGATGTGAACGGCGTCAAAAAAAACATTGCAGGCGAGTTTTCCATTCGCGGAACTGACGAAGTTGCATTCCGTGTCGATGCGTGGGATCGCAGTCAGCCGCTGATTATCGATCCGGCAATTGTGTATTCGACTCTGCTGGGTGGCGCGCTCAGCGGCACTTCCAGCGTCGGGATCGCCCTCGACTCCTCGCGCAACGTGCTTATCGCGGGCTACACATCGTCGGCTGATTTTCCCACGGTAAATGCCGCGCAGACGAATTACGCGGGCACTGATGCGTTCGTTTCCAAACTGAATCCCGATGGCACGGCTTTGATTTACTCCACGTTTTTCGGCGGCACGTTCAGGGACGCGGCAACGGCCATCGCGGTGGATTCCACGGGCGCCGCATGGGTCACTGGCTCGTCCAGTTCGTCCGACTTCCCGTTGCTGAATGCCGCGCAGCAATCCTCCCTTGGCGCCTTCCTCCTGAAACTCGACGCAGCGGGCATTCCACAGTTCTCGACGCGAATTGGAAATCCCAGCGCCGTTCCCTACGGGATTGCCGTAGATCCCGCCGGGAACGGCTATGTGACAGGGGCGACATCCGGTGGTTTCCCGACTACTCCTGGCGTCGTTCAGTCTTCCACCAACGGCTCCCACGCGTTTGTGGCGAAATACTCGCCATCCGGGACAGTGATTTACGCGACGATGCTCGGGGGCGCAGGTCAGGATTATGGCTACGGAATCGCCGCGGATTCGAACGGTGAGGCATACGTGACGGGTGTGACCTCCTCCAGCAATTTTGTGGGGGCTCCGGCGGGCGGCGCTCAAACCACAAATAGAGGGAATGGAGACGCTTTCGTCGCGAAACTGAAATCCGATGGGACTGCTCTGCTCTATTTCACGTTTCTGGGCGGAAGCTCAGCGGATCAGGGGACGGCGATCGTCGTTGATTCATCCCTGAATGCTTACGTCACAGGGCAAACCGGCTCGGCCGATCTGGCGACGCCGGGAGCCGCCCAGACAACGATGGCAGGAGCCCTTGACGGATTTGTCGCGAAAGTGAATCCAGCCGGGAACGCATTTGGCTACATCACCTATCTCGGAGGAAGCCGTCAGGAGTTTGTGCATGGGATAGCATCCGATGCGTCGGGGAATATATACGTCACGGGTTCCACAAAATCTCCCGATTTCCCAACAGTAACCCCGATACAGGAATCGATCTCGGCGAACACCGCGTCTCTTTTCGTCACCGGCGACTCGGGTGGAAGCTGGACGTCCGCGGATACCGGGCTTCCCGGCGCAGTCATCGATTTAACGCTGAATCCCGGCGGTTCAACGGGGGTCGCGAGCACTTACTCCGGCCTCTTTCGGACGACCGACGGCGGATCAGACTGGACGCGTCAATTGATCGTCCCGGAGGGCGCGCTCACGACGCTGAGCAGGAGCCTGGCGAATCCCACCACTATCTACGCGGTCTCCTGCTGCGGCTCCCTTGTCGCGCAGTCCGCGGCGGTGTATCAATCCACGGATGACGGCGTCACATGGACCGCCAGCCCGGCGCCGGGAAATTTTGAGAATATCGTCGCTGATCCGCAGTCCGCCAACACCGTCTACCTCTGGAGCTCCTCCAATTTCTGGAAATCCATGGACGGCGGAGCAACCTGGTCGCCACAAAAAATTTCAGGGCAGGGAATGATCGCCGGGGTGATCGCAGCTTCCAATGGCGCCCTTTACGCGGCAGTCGGGGCTACTTCGCTGCGGGGCAGCACCATTTACAAAAGCACCAACCACGGCGTCGCGTGGTCGCCACTGAATGTTGGACTTCCGTATTACACGAACTTCTCCTCTTCTTATCCTTTGAGCGCTTCCGGGAATTCGATTTATGTCGCGGCAGGGACGATTTACAAGTCAACGGATGGCGGTGAGAAATGGACCAGCAGCACCGGCCCGGAAGCGATATACGAGTTGGAAGTCTCGCCGAAAAATCCCTCCCTCCAATACGCCGTGAACGGTACGAATACGGTGCGGGTATCTTCCGATGGCGGTGTGACATGGGGCTCTCCTTCAGCGACGTTGCCCCCGATCACTCCCGGCGAAATAGTGCCGGATCCATCCGATACCTCACGGGCATTCCTGACGAGCGGGGTGAACAGCGCGGTCTTCGTGACGAAACTGAACAGTACTGGAAGCTCTTTCGTGTGGTCTACTTTTCTGGGCGGTTCGAGCACGGCATCGGGCAGTGGGATTGCGACGGACGGAGTCGGCAGTGCCTGGGTCACGGGGACTACGGGAAGCGTGGTTTTCCCGGTAACTGCCACGCCGTTTCCCGGAACATCGGTGTTCATTACCAAAATTTCCGATGCGACCGCTGACTGCACGCCGCTGCTTACGGCTAACGATCAAACGATTACCGGCAGCAGCCAGAAGCTCGCTTTCAGCGTGGTGGCACCGAGTGGGTGCAACTGGAGCGCATCGTCGGACTCAGACTGGGCGGTCATTACTTCGGGTACCTCCGCAACCGGCGCCAGCGTGATTAGGGTGCAGGTAGCCGAGAATACGGGAGTCGTCACTCGCACGGCGACTCTGAAGGCAGGGAGCAATTCTGTCCGAATTGTGCAGGCGGGCAACTCCTGCTCGTATTCGCTCGACCTCCCGCCTGCGCCTTACCGCGCGGACCCACCGGCCTATGGCCTTCCGATCGGCGGAGGAAACGTGACCGCTGTTCTGACGGCCACTGACGGCTGTCCCTGGACCGTGGTGAATCCTTCTCCCACAGCCGTGACCGTTACGTCGGGAGCATCCGGCGTTGGGAGCGGAACCATTCAATTGACAGTCACGCCCAACAACGTGACGAATACGGCTCGGACTCTCAGTCTGCCTGTCGCCACGACCGCGATTCGGATTGAGCAGATGTATCAGGCTCCCGAGGATCAGAGCATTGACTTTGGTTCTATTTCAGATCAGACGCTGGATTTCGCACCGCCGCCTCTCGCTGCCACAGCGAGTTCGGGTTTTGCTGTGATGTTTACTTCAGACACACCGGCGGTGTGCCAGGTATCCGGCACGATAGTCACGCTGATTGCCACGGGAACATGCTCGATTACAGGCAGCCAGGCGGGGAATGTTTTGTATCTGCCGGCTCCGCCGGTCACCCGCACGTTCGCTGTGACCGCAGGCCCCGCGGTTCCTCAGCCGGCCGGAATCGTGAATGCGGCATACGGCGGCGCGGCGCCATCGGTCGTCGGGATCGGCAGTTATGTAGCAATTTACGGTCAGGCACTCGCCGGCCACGCTGCTCCTTCAGCCACAACGATTCCGTTACCGGCATCGCTCAATGGAACGCAGGCTACGTTAGGCGGCGTCCCGATGCCGTTGCTCTATGCGGCCAGCGGGCAGGTGAATGCGATTGTCCCGATGGCGCTGACGCCGGATCAGTCTTATCCTCTGGTGGTGACGCGGGACGGTATTCCGTCTCCCGCGGTAGCGCTGAAGGCGGTGCAACTGCAGCCCGCAATTTACACTGTGGGCGCAACCGGTTACGGCATTGGCATCGTGACGAGTTCGCTGACGGGCGCACTAATCGGTCAGAGTAATCCAGCTACCGCCGGTGAATATCTGACGATCTATTGCAACGGACTCGGCCCCGTGCATGGGCCGAACGGCGAGCCCGGGCCGGCGGACGGCGCGGCCGCGCCTCTCGATCTGATCTATTCCACGAATGCAACAGTATCCGTGAGTCTACAAGGGGTCGACACACCCGTGCTGTTTTCCGGACTGACGCCGAGTTTAGCGGGATTGTACCAGGTGAATGTTCAGGTGCCCTCGGGACTTGTTGCAGGGTTTCAGTCCCTCACTTTGACACTGACGGCCAGAGACGCCTCGACGGGGGCGTCGGGACGATCCAATCTCGTCAGCGTCTTCGTCAAATAAAACGAAAAGCCCGCCGTGTTCCGGCGGGCTTTAAGGTTTATGTTCGGTTGCGGGTTACGCTGTCGCCGGATCCGCTCTTTCCGGATCCAGACCCAGCTCGGCAATCGCCTTCGCCGCTTTCTTCGCATCGAACTTGCCTTCACGCGCCAGGCGCGAGAGCGCCGCTGCCGCGATCGACGCCGCGTTCACTTCGAAGTGGCTGCGCAGATAAGTGCGGTTGTCGCTGCGGCCGAAGCCGTCCGTGCCGAGCGAGGTCAGCCGCGCGCCCAGCCACGGGGCGATCTGATCCTGCACCGCCTTCATGTAGTCCGAAGCCGCGATCACCGGGCCTTCCACCGCGCCAAGCACCTGCTGAACGTAGGGAACCTTCGCCGTCTCCGCCGGATGCAGCATATTCCAGCGTTCCGTCTTCAGAGCTTCGCGCCGTAACTCGGTATAGCTCGTCGCGCTCCACACGTCGGCGGCAACGCTGTACTTCTCGGCGAGAATCTGCTGGGCCTTGATGGCTTCCGTGAGGATCGAACCGCTGCCCAGCAACTGCACCGTTGCCTTCGGTTTCGCCACGCTGGCCTTCCGGAACAGATACAGGCCTTTCAGGATGCCCTCATCCATCTTCGCCCGGTCGCCTTCCGGCTCCGGTTCCTGCCGGTAATTTTCGTTATAGAGGGTCAGGTAGTAGAAAATGTCTTCGCGATTTTCGAACATGCGGCGAATACCGTCGCGCACGATCACCGCAATTTCAAACGCAAACGCCGGATCGTAGGACACCAGATTCGGCACCGTGCTCGCTGTCAGCAGCGAATGTCCGTCCTGATGCTGCAGGCCTTCGCCGGAAAGCGTGGTGCGTCCCGCGGTGCCGCCCAGCAGGAAGCCCTTGCCGCGCGAATCGCCGAACGCCCAGACCTGATCGCCCACGCGCTGGAACCCGAACATCGAGTAGTAGATGTAGAACGGAATCATATCGATCCCGTAGTTCGCATACGCCGTGCCGGCCGCGGTGAATTCCGCCATCGAGCCCGCTTCCGTGATGCCTTCCTCGAGAATCTGGCCGTCCTTCGATTCCTTGTAGTAGAGGAACATGTCGGCATCGTGCGGCTTGTAAAGCTGCCCGCCCGAGGCGTAAATACCGTAGGCGCGGAACATGCCATCCATACCGAAAGTGCGCGCTTCATCCGGAACGATCGGCACAATGTATTTGCCGAGCTGCGGATGCTTCATGAGCTTGGTCAGCATCGCGACGCAGGCCATTGTCGTCGAGAGCGCGCGGTCGCCGGAGCCAGTGCGGAACTCTTCGATGTAGTCATCCGCCGGGGCCACCGTTTTCGAAGGCGCGGGATTGCGAACCGGCATGTACCCGCCGAGCGCCTTGCGCCGCTCATGCATATAAACCATCGCGGGATTCGACTGCTCGGGACAGAACGGCGTGACGTTGGTGGCGCACTCATCCGGAATAGTCAGCTTGAAGCGCTCCCGGACGTGCACCACATCTTCCGGCTTCAGCTTCTTGTTCTGGTGGGTGGGGTTGCGGGCTTCAAAATTGTCGCCCAGGCCATAGCCCTTCACGGTTTTGGCCAGGATGACCGTCGGGCCGCCCTTGTGTTCCACGGCCCGCTTGTAGGCGTTATAGACCTTCGAGGGATCGTGACCGCCACGATGGAACGTCCCCAGTTGCTCGTCGGTCATGTGCTCAACGAGCGCGGCCGTTTCCGGATACCGTCCGAAGAATTCCCTGCGGACGTAAGCGCCGCCTTTGGCCTTGAACGACTGATATTCGCCGTCCACGCATTCGTTCATGAGCTGTACCAGGCGTCCGGACGTATCGGCCGCGAAAAGCGGATCCCAATCGCTGCCCCACAGGCACTTGATCACGTTCCAGCCCGCGCCGTGGAAGAGTCCTTCCAGCTCCTGGATGACCTTACCGTTGCCCCGCACCGGTCCATCGAGCCGCTGCAGATTGCAGTTGATGACGAAGATCAGATTGTCCAGCTTTTCGCCGACCGGGATGCGGATCGCGCCCGTCGATTCGGGCTCGTCCATTTCGCCGTCGCCCAGGAACGCCCAGACTTTGCGGTCGGATTCCGGCAGCAGGCCGCGGTGTTCCAGATATCGCATGAAGCGCGCGTTGTAAATGGCATTGATGGGGCCGAGCCCCATCGAGACGGTGGGGAACTGCCAGAAATCCTTCATCAGCCAGGGGTGCGGATATGAAGAGAGCCCCGGGGTGTCCCGGAGCTCGTGGCGGAAATTCAGAAGATGTTGCTCGGTGAGCCGGCCTTCTACAAAGGCCCTTGCGTATACGCCGGGGGATGCGTGGCCCTGGAAGTAAACCATGTCGCCGGCCTGGCCGTCAATCGATGCCCGGAAGAAATGGTTGAAGCCCACTTCAAGCAGCGTGGCCAGCGAAGAGTAGGTCGCAATATGTCCCCCAATGCCGTCATCGAGCTTGTTCTGGTGGGACACCATCGCCATGGCATTCCATCGCACCAGACTCTTGATCTCGCGCTCGAGCTCGCGATCGCCGGGATACGGCACTTCCTGATCCACCGGGATCGTATTGATGTAATCCGTGGTGGCTCGGCTCAGAACTTCGACGCCGTTCTCGCGTGCCCGTTCCGTGAGTTTGTCGAGGAGAAACGTGACCCGGTCCGGTCCCGCTACGTCCGCGATCTGGTCAAGCGCTTCCATCCATTCGGTAGTTTCCCGAGGATCGAGGTCGACCGTGCGTTCAGTGGCTGTTTGGTGCATGGGTAATCCAATTATAAGCAATGGGCCAATCCGGACCAAGGGACGCTGCGGACCACATTTCGCGACGGGAAAGCGCGGCTGCTTTTGCTCTTGACCGTCCTACGTTACTTGTCATAGAATCACAAACAAGTATAGTAGATGTCAAAATTCACAAAGCTCGAACTCAGCATCATGCAGGCCCTCTGGGATAGCGGCCGCGCGTCCATACGCGAAATTCAGGAAACGTTTCCCGAACCCGGCCGCCCCGCGTACACCACCATCCAGACGACGGTCTACCGGCTGGAAGCCAAAGGCGCGGTGCAGAGGGTCAGGAAGATCAGCAACGCCCACATCTTCGAAGCGGTTGTTTCACGCGATGCCGCACAGACCCGGCTGATCGACGAATTGCTCGGGCTTTTCGGCGGGCGCACGCAGCCCGTCATGGCCCATCTGATCGAAACCGGCAAGCTCACCATGGACGACGTGAAGGAAGCCGAGCAGGCTCTGAAACGCCTGTCGAAAAAGGACAAACCGCAATGATGGTGAATCACCTGATCCAGTCGACCGTGTTTGCGGTCCTGATGGGCTTGCTGACGCTTCTTCTGCGGAACAACCGCGCCGCTACGCGCTACTGGGTCTGGCTGGCGGCATCGCTGAAATTCCTGATTCCGTTTTCACTGTTTGTGGAAATCGGCCACCGGCTGACGTGGACTACCGCGCCTGTCATCACCCAGCCGCGGTTGTCATTCGTGATGGAGCAGGTGGTGGCTCCAGTCTACGCCGCGGGTTCCCCGGCTCCGGTTGTGGCTCCCGGGAGCGCTTCATCGATTCTCCCCGCGCTTTGGATTTTCGGCAGTACTGCCGTGCTGGTGTTCTGGCTGATGCGGTGGCAGCGCGCCGCCAGAGTGTTGGGCAAAGCAGATCCGATTACGGACGGCAGGGCATTCGATCGCATGCGCCGCCTCGACGCCAGCACAAGACTGGTCTCGTCCGGCAGTTCGATCGAACCCGGAGTCTTCGGGATACTGCGGCCGGTTCTCTATGTTCCCGGCGGAATCACGGAGCATCTGGACGATGCTCAGTTAGATGCGATCTTCGTCCATGAACTCACTCATATCCACCGCCGCGACAATCTGACCGCTGCTCTCCACATGCTGGTCGAGGCGGTGTTCTGGTTCCATCCGCTGGTCTGGTGGATGGGCTCGAAACTGGTGGAGGAACGCGAGCGGGCGTGCGATGAGGAAGTGGTCCGCCTGGGCAGCGATCCGGAAACCTATGCCGAAAGCATTCTGAAAATCTGCCGGCACTATCTGGAATCGCCGCTCGCGTGCGTTTCGGGCGTCACCGGGTCGGATCTGCGCAGAAGAATCGAGGTCATCATGGCGAGCTCCGTCGTATCCCGGCTCAACTTCCCAAAGAAATCGGTACTGGCGATTGCCGCGGGCGCCGCGCTGGCGCTGCCGGTCTCGATCGGACTTCTGAATGTGCCCGGGATTCGTGCGCAGACAATATCTCCGACACTGACATTTGAGGTCGCTTCAGTCAGGCTGGCGCCGCCCCCGGACGGAAGAACTCCAGCGCGCCGATCGTCTGGAATTCCTGGGCCCGGAAACAACGATCCTGGGCGCTTCTCGGCTCGACTCGACCTGTTGGACCTCGTTCTCATCGCGTACGACATTCCGAGTTACCGGCTGTCTGAGCAGAGCGATCTCTACCTGGAGCGGGTGGACGTCGAAGCCAAAATGCCGGTTAATACCACGAGGGAGCAGTTTAATGTAATGCTACAGAATCTGCTCGCGGATCGCCTCGGTCTCAAGGTTCATTGGGCCACCCGGCAAATTGATACGTGCGCACTGGTGGTGGCGAAAGGCGGGCCGAAGTTCAGGACCGCCGCGCCGGACTCCCCTGAGGCGAGCGACGACACCTCAACGAACAGCGGCCCAGACAAGACAGGACCGAACGGCTTTCCCATTCCGCCCCCAGGGAATGGCCGGTGGCGGGGAGCGACGCCGGGTGGGAAGATTGGCATGCGCGGGCACAACGAGACAGTGTCGGAGTTGGCCAGCGCGATTGCCTCGCAAACCCTCGGCGCTCCGATGACGGACGCGACGGGTCTCACGGGTAAGTATGACTACACGATCTTCTGGTCCGTGACAGCCACTACCGCTGCCCGGCGGGGAACGCAGACCATCGACGATCCCGATGGGCCGAGCATATTCGATGCGGTTCAGGAGCAGCTTGGACTGAAAATTGAGAAGAGGAAAGGGCCGGTCGAGATGTTAGTGGTCGATCACGTGGAGAAGAAGCCGACCGGAAACTGAAGGAGCGCGCTAGCCCGCCGTGGCGACGGCTGGTTCGACGGTGGACTCATCCATCTTCCCGCCAGCCGGTGCGGCCGCCGGGAGGAAGACCTGGAACGTGCTGCCCTGGCCTGGCACGCTCTGCACGATCATCCCGCCCTGGTGGGCTCGAACAATACCCCCGGCCGCGGCCAGACCGAGACCGCGTCCAGTGAACTTGGTGGTAAAGAACGGATCGAAAATGCGTCGCCGCGTTTCCGCATCCATGCCGCAGCCGTTGTCGGCGACTTCGATCAGCACATACCGGCCGGGCTCAACGTTCTCCACGAGTTCGGCCGAGCGGAGAATCTCCTCGTCGAAATCCACGGCCGAAGTGGAAACCTGCACCAGGCCTCCATCTTCATCGAGCGATTCCAGTCCGTTAAGCACCAGGTTCATCACCAGTTGCTGCAATTGCGTGACGTCGGCATTCACGAGCGGAAGCCCTTCGGCAAGTTCGAGCTCGATCTCAGCGTTGCGCGGCGCGGAAGAGCGAAGCAGTGTCGCGATTTCACGGATGGCCTCGGAAACGTCGGCATGCCGGATGATGAAGCGCCCCTTGCCCGCATACGCGAGAAGCTGGCGCGTCAGGTCGGCCGCCCGTTCGGCGGCCTTCAGGGCGTTGCCGATCTGGTGTCTCGCGGGGCTGTTTTCCGGCAGCGCCGCGTTCGCCATGGACGCGTTACCAATGATGATGGTCAGCAGATTGTTGAAATCGTGCGCCACGCCGCCCGCCAGCAGGCCAATGCTCTCGGCCTTGGCGGCCTGGCGAACGCGTTCTTCCAGACGGCGGTGATCGGAGAGGTCGAGCACCCAGGCCATCCATGGCATGGAACGGCCCGGCTCGAACGAAATCGCGCCCACCATCACGGGGACAGTGTGTCCGTCGGCGGCGATCAGCACCTTTTCATAAGGATCGCTGAAGCCGCGGTCGATCATCTGCGCCCGCGCCTTGTCGTCGGCGGCGTGGAACTCCGGCGCTGTGATTTCATCGAAGCGGATTTTGCCGCTCTTCAGATCGTCGCGCGTGAAGCCCAGCATGCGCAGGAAGCCGTCATTGGCATCCTGCGCGCGGCCATCGGCGCCGGATACCACCCCGATAATGTTGCTGTCGAACAGCCGCCGCAGCCGCGCCTCGCTGCCGCGCAGCGCCTTCTGGGTGGCGCGCAGAGACGTGACATCCGAATACGTTGCAATTGCGGCTGAGCTCTCAATAGGACGGGCGTTGACAATCAGCGATTGAGGCATGCCATCCGGACGCAGAACGTCGATCTCCTCATTGAGGATCGTCTCGTTCGCGCGCAACGCCCGCTGGAGCGGCCATCCCCCCGGCCCTGGCGGCTGTTCTCCCGCGTTCGCGCGGACGTTCGGGTTCGCGTGGAGGGGCAGATCATCGCCCGAATTGAGCGGGGCGCCGTGGATCTCCATGGCGGCGAGATTGGCCAACTCGACTTTGCCTTCTTTGTTGGCGATGACGACGCCGACCGGAAGATCGCGAACGATAACGTCCAGCCGGTCACGCTGCGCCTGCGCCCGGGCTTCCGCTTCCTTCGCGAGGGCGGCCGCGTCGAGCGCCGCTGCCTGTGCGAGACGCATGGCGCGGATGACCAGACAAACCGCCAGCGCCGCCAGGATAAACATGACGCCCGCGAATCCCCGCGAGGCAGGAGTGGAGCGCGTAGTGAACAGCGTATCGTCCAGCGCGAAGGTTGCGATGACGAGCAAACCGGTAGTGACCAGGCCAGGCACGAAGCCGCCGTACCAGGCGCTCAGCAGGACAGCGGGAATGAACGACACCCAGGGCGCGCTCTGTCCCACGAAGGGCTTGCTGACCATTGGCAGGGTGATGCCGATACCGACCGCGAGGACAGCGACCGCGTAAGAGCCGAGGCGTGAAGTGGTCTTTACCATTCGCTTTTCGCGTACTTGCCCGTTTGTTTAGACGCGGCCGCCTTTGCCCCGTTTCCGGACGCCACAGCCGCCGCGCCGGAGGAAAATCGCGCCGCTTCCGGTTCCGTGGAATCCCGCTCAGGATACCAGATTTTTCAATGGTCGCCCAATGGGGGTGGACTCCGTACGGTGCGGGGGGGGGAGGAATTCGGGTACCCGGACTTTAGGCCGATTTGCAACAGGGAACCAATTTGCCAGGCGTTTCGTAATAAGCTACTGGATATCAAGGGTATACGGGTCTGTTGCCGCCGCGGCCGGTGGCGCGGGTCCATGCGGCGTGACCTTTTCGCGGCTGGCGCGTCTATGTTGGTGCCGGGCCGCGTGCCCGCAAAGAGTCCGGTGCGGGAGGAAAGACAGGATGTATCAGGCCGCAGAAACGGTATCGAGAACTTTGGCGCCGCCTTTAGACGAGACCGGTCTCATCCGGGCAGCACAGAACGGCGACCAGGACGCTTTTGAGCGGCTGGTGCGGGAGTATGACCAGAGCGTGCTTCGCATCGCCATGAACATTCTGCGCTCGCCTGATGAGGCCCGGGACGTCTATCAGGAAGCGTTTCTGAAGGTCTACCGGAATCTCAGCTCGTTCCGCTTCGATTGCTCGTTTCACACCTGGCTCTACCGCATTGTGACGAATATCTGCCTCGATCATCTGCGCCGCCGCAAGGTGCGGAAGGAAGAATCGACCGCGGTCGAAACGGCCGAAGGCACGGTGGACCGCATTGCGCAGGTCAAAGAAGAGGGCGCGCATTCCGACCCCGAGCGGCAGACGTGGAATCGGGAGCTTTCGGGCGGCATCGCGCGGGCGCTGGCGGGGCTCACGCCGCGCGAGCGCACGGTTTTCGAGCTGCGGCATTACGAAGGATTGCGGCTGCGGGCGATCGGCGACATGATCGGGACCACGGAAGAGGCCGCCAAGAACTGCCTGTTCCGTGCCACGCAGAAGATGAGAATGAGTCTGGAAACATTTGTATGACCTGCACCGAAGCCATCAACGAGATTCCGAATTACTGCTACGGAGAGATTTCTTCCGAAGCGGAGGAAGCGCTCGAATCCCATCTGGCGGGCTGCGAAAGCTGCCGGACGGAACTGGCGCGGCACCGGAGATTCCTCGAACTTCTGGAGGAGCGCGAGCCGGCGGTGGATGCGGGGTTGCTGGTCGGGTGCCGCAGTGATCTGAGCCGTGCGCTCCGCCTGGAAATCGCGGCTGAACAGCAGCATGGCCCCGGCTGGCGCGGCTGGAGGCGGTTCACTCAGCAGCTTCGCGATTTCTCTCACGTGAATATTCCGTTCCGCGTTCCGGTGGGAGCCATCGCGCTGGTGGCGCTGGGCTTTGTGGGGGCGCGGTACACGCCCGAAAGATTTGGAGGCGTGCGCGCGGCGCTGGCGGCTCCCATGTTTTCGAGCGTGCGCTCGGTTGAGCCGGGCGCGGCCGGGCAGATACAGATCGCGGTCGATGAAACACGGCGGCACGTGGTTTCCGGCTCCCTGCAGGATCCCCGCATTCAGAACCTGCTGGTGAGCGGCGTCACGGACGGTTCCAATCCGGCCGTGCGGCTGCAGTCGATTCAGGTGCTGCACAGCGCGTCGTCCGAAAATAATGCGGATGCCGAGCAGGTGCGGCAGGCGCTGCTGGGCGCGCTGGAGCACGATCCGGTTCCCGGTGTGCGGCTCAAGGCACTGGAGGGGCTGAAGCAGTTCGCCGATGACATCACCGTCCGCACTTCGCTGGCCCGTGTTCTCCAGAAAGACCAGGATGCCGCGGTACGCGCGCAGGCGATCGACATGCTCTCGGCGCATACGGATGGCTCGCTGGTCGGCGTTCTGCAGAACGTGGTGCAGACCGAAGACAACGAATACGTACGCGCGCAGATCGCCCGGATGCTGGCTCAGTTCCGCGCCTCGGTCGGGACGTATTGACCGCGCAGGCGTCGATTATATTGTGAATTCGTCAAGAAGGTGGGAGATGTTCTGGAAGAAGGCGGGACTCCTTTGCATTGTTGCGTCGGCGCTGGGAATCGTGGCCTATGCCCAGACCAGCAGGCCGCGCGCGCGATCGTCGAACCTGCAGGGATCTTCCGGATATCTCGGCGTGGGTGTGCGGGATGTGACCCCCGAAATAGCGAAAGAGCTCGGTTTGAAGAGCGCTGACGGTGTTCTCGTCAGCTGGGTAAACGGTGAGCCGGCCGCGCGGGCGGGAATCCACGAAAACGACGTTATTCTGGAATTCAATGGCCAGAAGGTGAACAGCGAGAGCGAATTCACCGAAACGATTGTCGGCAAAGCTCCCGGCACGAAAGTCAATCTCACGATTCTGCGCGGCAACACGACGCAGAATGTGGTTGCGGTACTCGGCACGCGTCCGTTAGGTCTGCCGCTCTCGGTACCTGTGCCGCCCCCGGGCGTGGCGGAGCGGTTGACTCCCGGCGAAATGCAGACAGCGATTGCCGCCGCCAATGCGGTGGCAGCGCCGCGGCTCGGTTTCGACGTTACGGAGATGAGACCGCAGCTGGCCGCATTTTTCGGCGTACATCAGGGTTTGCTGGTGGAATCGGTGGACCCGGAAACGCCTGCTGGCAGAGCTGGTCTGAAAGCCGGTGACGTTGTCACGAAAGTGAATGGCATCCCCGTCACCACGGCCCGCGAGGTCATCGGCATTGTCCGGCAGGCCGGCACCAAAAACGTGTCATTCACGGTAGTCCGCAACAAAAAAGTGATGACGCTGAGTGTGGAAATCGCGTGGAACCGCGATCCGTTCAATCGGGAAGTCAATTAAATCAGAAGATGAAAGCGAGACCGCCGCGGAACACGCGCGGCGCGTTGACTACCAGCAACTGGCGGCCGTCGAGCATCGTGAGCGGCAGATAGCCCTGCGCGAGGAGGTTGCGGATTTCCGCCGTGGCTTCGATGCGGCCCATCCCGGAGAGAAACGGAATCGGCTGGTGGATGACGAGATTCAGGCCGGGCTCAGCGCGGTCCGGCAGCGTCGAGAAAGATGCCATTGGAACCGCGGCGCCGAGATCCGCATACTGATAGCTCGCGACGTAGCGGGTGCCCGTACGGCGCTCAATGCCAGTTGCCCGGATCGTCACCGACTGACGATTTTCCGGAGTCATCGCCTGCCGCAGGCTGACCGCGTCGGAAATCGGGTTCGCGCCCTTGCCTGGCGTGAGCACCCCCAGGGTTCCATAGGTCACCGTCAGTTGATGGTTCTCGCCCAGATTCCGCGTTGCGGAAAGCGCATAGCCCGAGCTCGATATGTTGCCCGCATCGAACCAGGCATTCGACGTGAAGAGGGAGGGCATCAGGTCGCCGGTGAACAGCGTAGCGCCGGGATCCGCGATCGTGAGCGTCGCGTTGGAGACGTACTGATGGTAGCCGGAGACGCGGAATTCCAGCGGGCCGGCGTCTCCCGCATAGCTGATCTCGTAATCGTCCCCGCGCTGCACGTACACATGGCCCGCCTTCTGGCTGAGGCGGGGCAGCGTCGAGACAGCCGCCAGCTCATTGTGCAGATTGTCCGCCGGATCGTTCGAATAAAGCTGTGTCTGCGGATTACCGGACGTAAACGCCATTTCGATGCGGCCGCGCTGCATTTCATAGGTCAGCTTGGCCCACGGGCTGAAGTACTGCAGGTGGTCGATGAAGTTGACGCTGTCAAGCTGCGAGCCGTAATCGAGCGTAGCGGCATCGGTCAATTGCGCGCGATCGCTGGTGCTGACCGACAGGGTGCGCAGAGTAGGCAGAGAACCTTCGCCCGTCGCGCCGCCCAGCATGCTCTGGCTTACCCGCGACGCCAGGTTCATCTGCCGCATCGTCACCGAAACCGACGGAGATTCACCCGCGATCTGATGCGTAAATGTCGTGCGGATGGCGGCGCCGGGCACGCCCGAGGCTGAGGCGTATCCGACATTGCCCGCGACGCGCACCTGGCTGTTCGAATAAAGCGAGGTTGCAAATGCGAACTGCGTCCCGAGATCGGCCTCATCGGCCGCGGCGCTGGTGAGCGCGGTGTCCGTCGCCGAAACCCGCACTACGCCTTTCGAGTCGTGGAAGACAGCGGTGTGCGCGCCCGCGGAGGTTCCCTTGCCCGATGCCGTCTGCGGCAGCACGCGCAGCACCGGACGCAGCGAGGAATCCGCGCGAAGCGTCCACTTCCAGTCATCGCTCATGAGCCCGCCCGGCGCAGGCACGCTCGAGACCACCTGAATCGAGCTGAAGACTTTCGAAAGGCTGACTTCGAGCAGGCTGCGCATGCCGGGCTTCACGATCACTTTATTACGCGTGGTGGGAACGAAGCTGGCGAGCGTAACCTGAACCACGTAGGAATCGGGGAGAAGGTCGCCGAACGAGAAATTGCCGGCCAGATCGGTATAGGCCCGCTGCAGCAGGTGTTCCTGCTGATTGAAGAGGGAAACGGCCGCGCCCGGTTTCGGTTTGCCGCCCGTATCCGTCACAAGGCCACTGAGCGCGCCGGAGAAACGGATGGCGGTGGCGGCATGCGCGGGTCCGATGAGAAAAACAGTCAGGGATAAAAGCGCTGCGGAGCGGATATAACCGCGCGGCTTCGATCCTTGTTTGCGCGCATCTGCCACGGCTTGCCCTCGCTTGTCCGGCCTCGCCCTGCTCCCACAGCCACCGCGCCACCCGGTGCGGCTATCCAGCTAACCTAGTTTACAATAAATTTCTGTTCCTGTTGCACGGTCTGGTTCGCCCTCTTGTCTGTTGCCTTCACCTTCAGCATGTAAACGCCCGGCCCCAGGGTCTTCAGTGGCAGCAGCTTTTCCACTGTTACCTGATTGGCTGACGCGTACGGGATGGATTGAACGTCCTCCGTCACATCGAAAAGGTTCGCCGTGGCGCCGACCTTGCTGATGGTGTACTCAATGCTCCCATTCGGCTTATTGGTCTTTTCTTCCGGCGCGAAGTTGTAGAACTGGATGTAAACGCCCATTTTCTGGTCGTTCGGATCCTTCAGGTTGAAGGTGTCACCCACGCGCGGACGGACTTTCGTATCGCCGATCGCAAACATGGTGCCGCCGATGTCGCGTGTCGGCAGCGGCGTGATCTGGTCCGCCAGAATCAGGCTGCTCGATGCCAGCCGGTCGTCGGCGAAGTGGGGCACATCGAGCGGTACTTCATAATCCGCTACGTTACCCGAGGTCACGTCCTTCGCGATGATCGTCAGGTGATAGCGGGCCGGCGCCAGATCCACGGAGGTCTGATAGATCTGTCTCTGATTGCGCGTCTGCTCCAGCATTTCGAGCGGCGCGTTGACTTCCAGCGGGGAATCGAACTTGGTGACTGGACGGCGCGTCATCGAGGTCACCCTGCCTACCAGTTCGATCATTGCGTGATTCAACCCGTCTTTTTGCGTGAACTGCAGATCGCGGTTCTCGAACTGGACGGTGATGTTGGTCAGAACCGAGTTCTCCGTGAGCCGGATGTAATCCCAGCGAACCTGCATCGGCAGCCGGTTGTAGGTGACGCGCGAAGAGATCTCGGATTCAAGGTCTTTGAACTTCACGTCCGGCGGCTGCTGCAGCTTGAAGAACTGCTCCAGCCGGTTGAACTCATTCATGCTCTGATTCATGTACGCATCGGGCACGCCGAGGTGCGTGCCGTCGGTTCGGCTGAATCGGTCGTCTTTGCTCGCCAGACCCTGCTCTTCATAAAGGGTCAGACCGGCGTTCGGCACGTGCAGCAGCGCGTCTTTTTCGGACGGATCCATTGTCATGTGATACTCGCCGCAAAGGCAGGGATCCACGAACTCGATGATAATGTTCTG